>WNFI01385905.1_pt1 | contig 16912 bp, 13 predicted proteins | sample 5400471 | NCBI WGS metagenome assembly WNFI01 (sample SAMN13153348, study PRJNA577476) | soil metagenome | isolation source: 100 cm saprolite on Douglas fir-dominated hillslope | place: USA:California | collected 2013-09-17 | reverse complement strand
CGTGATCGCAGCCGTCAGCGACGTCTTCCCATGGTCCACGTGCCCGATCGTCCCAACATTGCAATGCGGCTTGTTCCGCTCGAACTTCGCTTTGGACATTTTTCTTCTCCGTCCTCCTCAGGATCTCGGGTCAGGCCATCTTGGCGCGGACTTCATCCGCGACCGCCTGTGGGACCTGCTCGTAGTGGTCGAAATGCATGGTGTAGGTCGCGCGCCCCTGGCTCATCGAGCGCAGGTTGTTCACGTAGCCGAACATGTTGGCGAGCGGCACCATGGCCTGGATGACGCGCGCGTTGCCGCGGCTATCCATGCTGTTGATCTGGCCGCGCCGGCTGTTCAGGTCGCCGATGACATCGCCCATGTAATCCTCGGGCGTCACCACCTCGACCCGCATCATCGGCTCGAGCAGCTTCGGACCGGCCTTGGCGATCGCCTCGCGGAAATTCGCCCGCGCCGCGATCTCGAACGCCAGCGCCGAGGAGTCGACGTCGTGATAGGCGCCGTCGATCAGGGTCGCCTTGAAGTCGATGACCGGGAAGCCCGCGAGCGGGCCGGTCGTGCGCGCGGAATCGAGCCCCTTGACGACGCCGGGCACGTATTCCTTCGGCACCGTGCCGCCGACCACGTCGTTCTCGAACTCGTAGCCCTTGCCGGCCGGCAGCGGTTCGTACCGGACCTTGAGCCGCGCGTACTGGCCGGAGCCGCCCGACTGCTTCTTGTGCGTGTAGTCGTGCTCGGTGACGCGGCTGATCGTCTCGCGATAGGCCACCTGCGGTGCGCCGACATTCGCCTCGACCTTGAACTCGCGCTTCATGCGATCGACGATGATCTCGAGGTGGAGCTCGCCCATCCCCTTGATGATGGTCTGGCCCGATTCCTGGTCGGTCGAGACGCGGAACGACGGATCCTCGGTGGCCAGGCGCCCCAGCGCCATGCCCATCTTCTCCTGGTCGCCCTTGGTCTTCGGCTCGACCGCGACCTCGATGACCGGGTCCGGGAACTCCATCCGCTCCAGCACGATCGGCTTGTCCTCGTCGGACAGCGTGTCGCCGGTGGTCGTGACCTTGAGCCCAGCCAGCGCCACGATGTCGCCGGCGCGGGCTTCCTTGATGTCCTCGCGATGGTTTGCATGCATCAGCAGCATGCGGCCGATGCGCTCGGTCCTGTCCTTAACCGAGTTCAGGACGCCCGTCCCGGTCGCCAGCGTACCGGAATAGATCCGCACGAAGGTCAACGAGCCGACGAACGGATCGGTCATGATCTTGAACGCGAGGCCGGAGAACGGCTCGGTGTCCTCGCACTTGCGCTCGATCACGGTCTTGCCGTCGACGCTGGTGCCCTTCACAGCACCGACGTCGGCCGGCGACGGCAGGAAGTCGACCACCGAATCCAGGAGCGGCTGCACACCCTTGTTCTTGAACGAGGAGCCGCAGATCACCGGATAGAACTGGCTGGTGATGGTGCCCTTGCGGATGCAGGCCTTGAGCGTCGCCTCGTCCGGCTCCTTGCCGCCGAGATAGGCCTCGAGGGCCGCATCGTCCATCTCGACCACGGCCTCGACCAGCTTCGCCCGGTACTCGGCCGCCTTGTCCTTCATGTCGTCCGGAATCTCGCCGAGGACGTATTCGGCGCCCAGGGTCTCGTCCTTCCAGGTGACGGACTTCATGCGCACCACGTCGACGACGCCGATGAAGTTGCTCTCGGCGCCGATCGGCAGATGGAGGACGACCGGCTTGGCGCCCAGACGATCGACGATCGTGTCCACCGACATGTAGAAGTCGGCGCCGATGCGATCCATCTTGTTGATGTAGCAAACGCGCGGCACGTTGTACTTGTCGGCCTGCCGCCACACCGTCTCCGACTGCGGCTCGACGCCGTTGACGCCGTCGAACACGGCCACGGCACCGTCCAGCACGCGCAGGCTGCGCTCGACCTCGATGGTGAAGTCCACGTGGCCGGGCGTGTCGATGATGTTGATGCGGTGATCGTGCCAGAAGCACGTCGTCGCGGCCGAGGTGATGGTGATACCGCGCTCCTGCTCCTGCTCCATCCAGTCCATGGTGGCGGTGCCTTCATGCACCTCGCCGATCTTGTAGGACTTGCCGGTGTAGAAAAGGATGCGCTCGGTCGTCGTGGTCTTACCGGCATCGATGTGGGCCATGATGCCGATGTTGCGGTAGCGATCGAGAGGTGTCGTGCGTGCCATGTTGAAATTCCAGTCAGGCCGCTACCAGCGGTAGTGGGAGAAAGCCCGGTTGGCTTCGGCCATACGGTGAGTGTCTTCGCGTTTCTTGACCGCGGTGCCGCGGTTGTTGGAGGCGTCGAGGATCTCGGCGGAGAGACGCTCGGTCATCGTGTGCTCGGTGCGGCCGCGCGCCGATATGATCAACCAGCGGATAGCCAGCGCCTGGCCGCGCTCCTGGCGGACCTCGACGGGCACCTGGTAGGTGGCGCCGCCGACGCGCCGCGAGCGGACCTCGAGGCCGGGGCGGACATTGTCGAGAGCGCCGTGGAAGACCTTCAGCGCATCCGAGCCGGTCTTCTTCTGGATGTGCTCCAGTGCCCCGTAGACGATCGTCTCGGCGACCGACTTCTTCCCCGAGTACATCAGGCAGTTCATGAAGCGGGTGAGGACCGTATCGCCGAATTTCGGATCCGGCAGGACTTCTCGGCGGTGGGCGGCGCGGCGGCGCGACATGCGGACTCTCCTTACTTCGGACGCTTGGCGCCGTATTTCGAGCGGCGCTGCTTGCGGTCCTTGACCCCCTGGGTGTCGAGGCTGCCGCGGATGATGTGGTAGCGCACGCCGGGCAGGTCCTTGACGCGACCGCCGCGGATCATGACCACCGAGTGCTCCTGAAGATTGTGCCCCTCGCCGGGGATGTAGCTCGTGACTTCGAAGCCGTTGGTCAGGCGGACGCGGGCGACCTTGCGCAGCGCCGAGTTCGGCTTCTTCGGCGTCGTGGTGTAGACGCGCGTGCACACGCCGCGCTTCTGCGGGCTGCCGCGCAGCGCCGGCACCTTGTTGCGCGCCACCTTGCTCGTCCGTCCGTGACGAATCAGCTGATTGACCGTCGGCATGTCGTTCCTTCTCTCGTCCTCGTTGCCGGCACCGGCGCATCCGCCTAGCCGCACACCATGTGCAGCTTGAAAGCCGGGATACGCCGCCAAACAAAACGCCCGCGCTGGATGCGCCCCTTCACGCGGAGGAACCGGGGCGTCCCGCGGGCCAGTCGCGTCGATGCGTTCGACGCCAACGTTGTCTGTTGCACCCGAAGCCGCGTTTCGGACGTCCTGTCCGACTACCGGCCTCTCAAAGGTGCGCGGAATATATGAATCGGAGCCCGGCTCGTCAACCAAAACCGTGCCGGAATCATGACTTAGCGGTGAATTCTTACACCGGGAAAAGGCCTCGCCCGGGCAGCGGCTTAACTGGTGGTTTGAGGGGCCACACCGGTCCTCGGGTCGGGCCGGCAATGCTGGCACCGGATCAGCCCGAAAGCTAAATCAACTCTGCGTTAATTATATAAGTAGTTGAATTAACAAAATCAATCACCGAATTATCGGTTTCGGGACCTGGCCGCGCCCGGCGCGCCCAGGGCGACGCTCATATCCTACCTATGCAGGCCGCCGCAGCCTTCCGTCCCACCGGTTGCGGCCGTCCGGCTTTTGGCGGAGACTTTGGTAAACGCATCTTAGGGAGGCCTCGCCGATGGACATCGTTCCGTTGGGTCCGGGCTTCGCCGCCGAGCTGCGCGGCAGCACTCTTGCCGAGATCGCGGCGGACGACGCCACCTACGCCGCGGCACGGGCCGCGCTGGAGGCGCATTCGGTCCTTGTCTTCCGCGACCAGGAGGTGACGGACGAGGTGCAGCTCGCCTATTCGCGGCGTTTCGGCCCCGTTGAAGTGACGAAGGTCGGCTCGATCGGCCACGGCACCAACTTCGTCATCCTCAGCACCATCGACGAGAACGGCAAGGTCGTGCCGGCCGATCACCGGCTGTCGCTGCGCAACAAGGCGAACCAGCTGTGGCACACCGACAGCACCTTCAAGCCGGTGCCGGCGCTGGCCTCGGTCCTGTCGGCGCGCATCATCCCGGCCCGGGGCGGTGAGACCGAATACGTGTCGACGCGGCTGGCCTGGGAGCGGCTCGACCCGGCATTGCAGGCGCGGCTGCAAAACTCGTTTGCGTGGCACGACTACGCCCATTCCCGGCGCAAGATCGCGCCCGATCTGGCAACCCCCGAGGAGCGTGCAGCACTTCCGCCGCAGTGCTGGCGCCTGGCATGGAAGAACCCGAGGAACGGCCGCACGGCGCTCTATATCGCCTCGCACGCCTACGCGATCGAGGGTATGGACCAGGCGGCGGCACAAACGCTCCTGGGCGAGCTGATCGACGCCGCGACCGCGCCCGGCGTCAGCTACGTCCACACCTGGCGAAAAGGCGACGTCGTGATGTGGGACAACCGTGCGACGCTGCACCGCGGCCGGCCGTGGCCGGCGCACGAGGCGCGGCTCATGGTGCGCACCACCATCTCCGCCACCGCCGCCGACGGCCTCGACACCGTCCGACCGCCCTCGCAGCAGGCGGCGGAGTAGCAACTGCTCAAAGAAAAGCGGCCGCGCAGCTGTCGCTGCGCGGCCGCTGTTGCGCCTGTTAGCGGCGGCTGGCGCCTAGGCGATCAGCCGACCTTGGCGCGCTGCCGGCGGCCGCCGGCGATCGCGCGCTGCTTCTCCTTGGGCTCGGACGTGTCGGCCGGAGCTTCGGCCTCGGCGTCCTTTTTCGCCGCCAGGAACTCGCGGTCGCGCTCGGCCGCGATCTGGCGCAGCCGCGCCATCACGCTGCCAGTCCCGGCCGGGATGAGCCGGCCGACGATGACGTTCTCCTTGAGCCCTTGCAGGTTGTCGACCTTGCCCACGACGGCGGCCTCGGTGAGCACCCGCGTCGTCTCCTGGAACGAGGCGGCGGAGATGAAGGAGCGGGTCTGCAGGCTCGCTTTCGTGATGCCCTGCAGCACCGGCTTCGCCGTCGCCGCCTTGTAGCCCTCGTTCGCGGCCTTCTCGTTGGCGGCCTCGTACTCGTCGCGGTCGATCTGCTCGCCGGCGAGGAACGTGGTGTCGCCGGGATCGTCGATCTCGACCTTCTGCAGCATCTGGCGGACGATCACCTCGATATGCTTGTCGTTGATCTTGACACCCTGCAGCCGGTAGACCTCCTGGATCTCGTTGACGAGATACGTGGCGAGCGCTTCGACGCCCATCACGCGCAGGATGTCATGCGGCACGGGGTTGCCGTCCATCAGCAGGTCGCCGCGCTGCACATAGTCGCCCTCCTGGACGCTGATGTGCTTGCCCTTCGGGATCAGGTACTCGATCGGCGCCTGGGTCTCGTCCGCCGGGCGGACGAGAATGCGGCGCTTGGTCTTGTAGTCCTTGCCGAACTCGACGCGGCCCTCGATCTCGCTGATGATCGCGAAGTCCTTGGGCTTGCGCGCCTCGAACAGCTCGGCCACCCGCGGCAGACCGCCGGTGATATCACGGGTCTTCGACGACTCGCGCGGGATACGCGCCAGCACGTCGCCGGCCCTGATATCGGCCCCGTTCTCGACCGACAGGATCGCATCGACCGACATGAAGTAGCGCGCCTCGAGCCCGTTCGCGAGCTTCAGCACGTTGCCCTTCTTGTCGGTGAGCACGATCCGCGGCCGGAGCTCGGCACCCTTCGGCTGCTGACGCCAGTCGATGACCACCTTGTTCGAGATGCCGGTCGCCTCGTCGACGATCTCGCGCACCGAAATGCCCTCGATCAGGTCGACGTACTGCGCCACGCCTTCACGCTCGGTGATAATCGGCAGCGTGTACGGATCCCACTCGGCGAGCTTCTGGCCCTTCTTGACCTCCGCTCCTTCGTCGGCGAGCAGCTTGGCCCCGTACGGCACGCGGTGACGCGCCCGCTCGCGGCCGTTCTCGTCAACCAGCACGACCTCGCAGTTGCGGCCCATGACCACCGGGACGCCCGTGCTGTTGACGACGATGTTTCGGTTACGCACCGCGACCTTCGCGTCATATGCCGCCTCGACCGAGGACTGCTCGGCGCCGCGCTGCACCGCACCGCCGATGTGGAAGGTGCGCATGGTGAGCTGCGTGCCGGGCTCCCCGATCGATTGGGCGGCGATGATGCCGACCGCCTCGCCGACGTTGACCACCGTGCCGCGGGCGAGATCGCGCCCGTAGCACTTGCCGCAGACTCCCTCCTTGCTCTGGCAAGTCAGGACCGAGCGGATCATGACCTGTTCGAGGCCGGCGCGGTCGATGATGTCCACCTCTTCTTCGGCGATGAGCTGGCCCGCCTTGAGCAGGACGTTGCCGTTCAGCGGATCGACGGCATCGACCGCGGCCGTGCGGCCGAGGATGCGCTCGCTGAGCGGCGAGATCACTTCGCCGCCCTCGACCACCGCCTTCATGGTCAGGCCCTGCTCGGTGCCGCAATCGTCCTCGATGATGATCGCGTCCTGCGCCACGTGTTCGAGATGATCGGCGTCTCGATGATCTCACCCGACGGCTTGGCCATCAGGCCGCGCATGCCGGCGAGCTGCTTGATCTGCGCCGCCGAGCCGCGAGCACCAGAGTGGGCCATCATGTAGACGGCGTTGATCGGCTCGCCCTTCTTCGGGCGGCTGATCTCCTTCATCATCTCCTCGGCGACCCGGTCGGTGCAGTGCGACCACGCGTCGACCACCTTGTTGTACTTCTCGCCCTGGGTGATCAGGCCATCCTGGTACTGCTGCTCGTATTCCTGGACCTTGTGCTTCGTCTCGTCGACGAGGCGCGTCTTGGCCACCGGAATGACGAGATCGTCCTTGCCGAACGAGATGCCCGCCTTGCAGGCCTGGGTGAAGCCCATGGTCATCAGCCGGTCGGCGAAGATCACGGTCTCCTTCTGGCCGCAGTGCCGGTACACCACGTCGATGATGTTGCTGATCTCCTTCTTGGTCAGGAGCTGGTTCAACACCTTGAACGGCACGTTCGGATGCCGCGGCAGGATCTCGGACAAGAGGACGCGACCCGGGGTCGTCGCGATGACCTGGGTCACCGGCTTGCCCTCCTGATCGAAGGTCTTGACCCGCGCTTTGACCTTGGAGTGCAGCGTCACGCGGCGATGGAACAGGGCCTGCTCGATCTCGGCCGGATCGGCGAACACGAGCCCCTCACCCGGGTCGCCGTCGCGCTCCATGGTCATGAAGTAAAGGCCGAGCACGATATCCTGGCTGGGCACGATGATCGGCTTGCCATTGGCCGGGCTGAGGATGTTGTTGGTCGACATCATCAGCACGCGGGCCTCGAGCTGCGCTTCCAGCGACAGCGGCACGTGGACCGCCATCTGGTCGCCGTCGAAGTCGGCGTTGAACGCCGTGCACACCAGCGGATGCAGCTGGATCGCCTTGCCCTCGATCAGCACCGGCTCGAAGGCCTGGATGCCGAGACGATGCAGGGTCGGGGCGCGGTTGAGCAGCACCGGATGCTCGCGGATCACCTCTTCGAGGATGTCCCACACCTCCGGCCGCTCCTTTTCCACCATGCGCTTGGCGGCCTTGATCGTGGTCGCCATGCCATAGAGCTCGAGCTTCGAGTAGATGAACGGCTTGAACAGCTCGAGCGCCATCTTCTTCGGCAGGCCGCACTGGTGCAGCTTGAGCTCGGGACCGACGACGATCACCGAGCGGCCCGAATAGTCGACGCGCTTGCCGAGCAGGTTCTGGCGGAACCGGCCCTGCTTGCCCTTCAGCATGTCGGACAGCGACTTCAGCGGGCGCTTGTTGGCGCCCGTGATCACGCGGCCGCGGCGGCCGTTGTCGAACAGAGCGTCGACGGCCTCCTGCAGCATGCGCTTCTCGTTGCGCACGATGATGTCGGGGGCGCGCAGCTCGATCAGCCGCTTCAGGCGGTTGTTGCGGTTGATGACGCGGCGATAGAGATCGTTTAGGTCTGACGTCGCGAACCGGCCGCCATCAAGCGGAACCAGCGGCCGCAGCTCGGGCGGAATCACCGGGATCACGTCGAGGATCATCCACTCCGGCCGGTTGCCGGATTCGATGAACGACTCGATCAACTTCAGGCGCTTGACGTATTTCTTGCGCTTGGCCTCCGACGTCGTGTCCTTCAGCTCGTCGCGCAGGCGCTCGCGCTCCTGCTCGAGATTGATCTCGGACAGCATCTTCTTGAGCGCCTCGGCGCCGATCATGGCGGTGAACGCCTCGTCGCCGTGATCCTCCTGGGCCTTGATGTACTGGTCTTCGCTGAGCAGCTGGCCGACCTTCAACGGCGTCAGGCCCGGCTCGGTCACGACATAGTTCTCGAAATACAGGATGCGCTCGAGGTCCCGGAGCGTCATGTCGACGAGCAGGCCGATGCGGCTCGGCAGCGACTTCAGGAACCAGATATGCGCCACCGGCGAGGCGAGCTCGATGTGGCCCATGCGCTCGCGCCGGACCTTCGACAAGGTCACCTCGACGCCGCACTTCTCGCAAATGATGCCGCGGTACTTCATGCGCTTGTACTTGCCGCACAAGCACTCGTAATCCTTGATCGGCCCGAAGATGCGCGCGCAGAACAAGCCGTCCCGCTCCGGCTTGAACGTGCGGTAGTTGATCGTCTCGGGCTTCTTGATCTCGCCAAACGACCAGGAGCGGATGCGCTCCGGGCTGGCGATCGTGATCTTGATTTGGTCGAACTGCTGCGGGGCAGCGGGTTGTCCAAAGATCTGTGCAACTTCCTGATTCATCATCTTCTCCTAAGCGGCGGCGGGGGGAGAGGCCGCCGGGGGTTCCCGGCGGCCACGATCACCGACGCTAGTAACTACGCTGGTTCAGCTCCACGTTGAGGCCGAGGGACCTGAGTTCCTTCACCAGCACGTTGAAGGACTCGGGGATGCCCGCCTCGAAGTTGTCGTCGCCGCGGACGATGGCCTCGTAGACCTTGGTGCGGCCGGAGACGTCGTCCGATTTGACGGTGAGGATCTCCTGCAGAGTGTACGCCGAGCCGTAGGCCTCGAGCGCCCACACCTCCATCTCGCCGAAGCGCTGGCCGCCGAACTGTGCCTTGCCGCCCAGCGGCTGCTGGGTGACCAGGCTGTACGGGCCGATCGACCGGGCGTGGATCTTGTCGTCCACCAGGTGATGCAGCTTCAGCATGTAGATGTAGCCGACGGTCACCTGACGCTCGAACCGCTCGCCGGTGCGGCCATCGGTCAGCCAAACCTGGCCGGAGGAGTCGAGCCCGGCCTGCTTCAGCATCTCGACGATATCGTCCTCGCGGGCGCCGTCGAACACGGGCGTTGCCATCGGAATGCCGTCGCGCACACCATTGGCGACCTCGAGCACGCGCTCGTCGGACGGCTCCTCGCCGTTCTCCTTGAGGCCGTCCTTGCCGTACACCTTGTGCAGCTGCTTGCGGATATCGCCGATCTTGCCGTTCTTGTGCACCTTGTCGAGCATCGAGCCGATTTCGCGGCCGAGCTGGGCGGAGGCCCAGCCGAGATGCGTCTCCAGGATCTGGCCGACGTTCATGCGGCTCGGTACGCCGAGCGGGTTCAGCACGATGTCGACCGGCGTCCCGTCGTCGAGGTGCGGCATATCCTCGATCGGAACGATCTTGGAGATGACGCCCTTGTTGCCGTGGCGGCCGGCCATCTTGTCGCCGGGTTGGAGCTTGCGCTTCACCGCGACGAAGACTTTGACCATCTTCATCACGCCCGGCGGGAGCTCATCGCCGCGCTGCAGCTTCTCGACCTTGTTCGCGAAGCGCGCTTCGATCGCCTTCACGCTCTCATCGTACTGCTTCTTCAGCGCCTCGATGTCCGACATCGCCTTGTCGTTCTTCACGACGATGTGGCGCCACTGGCCGGGAGTGAACTCGTCCAGCACCTCGTTGGTGAGCTTCGCACCCGGCTTCATGCCCTTCGGCCCGCCGGCGGCGACCTGGTTGTGCAGGCGCTCACGCAGACGTGCGGCGAGGCTGCGATCGAGAATCGCCTTCTCGTCGTCGCGGTCCTTGGCCAGGCGCTCGATCTCCGCCCGCTCGATGGCGAGTGCCCGCTCGTCCTTCTCCACGCCGCGGCGGGAGAACACGCGCACCTCGACGATCGTGCCGGACACGCCCGGCGGCAGACGCAGGCTGGTGTCGCGCACGTCCGAGGCCTTCTCGCCGAAGATCGCGCGCAGCAGCTTCTCTTCCGGGGTCATCGGCGATTCGCCCTTCGGCGTCACCTTGCCCACCAGAATGTCGCCCGGCTTCACCTCGGCGCCGATGTACACGATCCCCGCCTCGTCCAGGTTCTTCAGAGCCTCCTCGCCGACATTGGGAATGTCGCGCGTGATCTCTTCCTGGCCGAGCTTGGTATCGCGGGCCATCACCTCGAACTCCTCGATATGGATCGAGGTGAACACGTCGTCAGAGACGATGCGCTCGGAGATGAGGATCGAGTCCTCGAAGTTGTAGCCGTTCCATGGCATGAACGCGACCAGCACGTTCCGACCCAGCGCCAGCTCGCCAAGATGCGTCGACGGGCCGTCGGCGATGATCTCGCCGACCTTGACCACGTCACCCTTCTTCACCAGCGGACGCTGCGTGATACAGGTGTTCTGGTTCGAGCGCTGGAACTTGAGCAGGTTGTAGATGTCGACGCCGGGGGCGGCGCTCGACATCTCCTCGGTCGCCCGCACCACGATGCGCGTCGCATCGACCTGGTCGACCACGCCCGAGCGGCGGGCCGCGATCGCGGCCCCCGAATCGTGGGCGACGACCGATTCCATGCCGGTGCCGACGAGCGGCGCCTCGGCGCGGATGAGCGGCACCGCCTGACGCTGCATGTTCGAGCCCATGAGGGCGCGGTTGGCGTCGTCGTTCTCGAGGAACGGGATGAGTGCTGCCGCCACCGACACGAGCTGCCTCGGCGATACGTCGAGGAAGTCGATGCCTTCCGGCTTGACCATGACGAAGTCGCTGCCGCGGCGGCAGTTGAGCATCTCGGCGACGATCCGGCCGCGGGCGTCGATCTCGATATTCGCCTGCGCGATGTTGTAGCGGCCCTCTTCCATGGCCGAGAGGTAAACCACCTCTTCGGTCACCTTGCCGTCCTTGACCCGGCGGTACGGGCTCTCGATGAAGCCGTACGGGTTCACGCGCGCGTAGGTGGCAAGGCTGTTGATCAGGCCGATATTCGGACCTTCCGGCGTCTCGATCGGGCAGATGCGGCCGTAATGCGTCGGATGGACGTCGCGCACCTCGAAGCCCGCGCGCTCGCGGGTGAGGCCGCCCGGCCCAAGCGCCGACAGGCGCCGCTTGTGGGTGATCTCCGACAGCGGGTTCGTCTGGTCCATGAACTGCGACAGCTGGCTCGAGCCGAAGAACTCGCGCACCGCCGCCGCCGCCGGCTTGGCGTTGATCAGGTCGTGCGGCATCACGGAGTCGATCTCGACCGTCGACATGCGCTCGCGGATTGCGCGCTCCATGCGCAGCAGGCCGATGCGGTACTGATTCTCCATCAGCTCGCCGACCGACCGCACCCGGCGATTGCCGAGGTGGTCGATGTCGTCGATCTCGCCGCGGCCGTCCTTGAGGTCGACCAGCACCTTGAGGATCGAGAGCACGTCCTCCTTCCGCAGGACGCGGACGGTGTCCGGGCACTGGATCTGGAGGCGCGAGTTCATCTTCACCCGGCCGACGGCCGAGAGATCGTAGCGCTCCGGATCGAAGAACAGGCCCTTGAACAGGGCTTCCGCGGTCTCGAGCGTCGGCGGCTCGCCGGGGCGCATGACGCGATAGATCTCGATCAACGCTTCCTCGCGGGTCGCGTTCTTGTCGGCTTTCACCGTGTTGCGGATGTACGGCCCGATGGTGACGTGGTCGATGTGCAGGGTCGGAATCGTGTTGATCCCGGCCTCTTCCAGCACCTTGAGGTTCGCCGCGGTGAGCTCATCGCCCGCCTCGACAAAGATCTCGCCCGTCTGCTCGTTGATGATGTCGACCGCCGTATAGCGGCCCTTCATATCCTCGTGCGTCGCGAGGACCTCCTCGACGCCATCCTCGGTGAGCTTCTTGGCCAGACGCGGCGTGATCTTGGCGCCCGCCTCGGCGAGCACCTTGCCGCTCTTGGCGTCGAGCAGGTCGCTGGTCAGCTTCACGTTGCGCATCAGCTCGGGCGCGAAGGTGGTCTTCCACCCCTTCTTGCCGCGCGTGTAGACGACCTTGCTGTAGAAGTAGTTGAGGACCTCCTCGGCCGACATGCCGCCGTTGCGGCGGTCTTCGTCCGACAGATCGGTCTCGGTCTTTCCCTCGTCAATCGCCTGCGCGATCTTCGCCTCGGTCTCCTTGCTCCACAGCGCCATCAGGAACGTCGAGACCGGCAGCTTGCGCCGGCGGTCGATGCGGACATGCACGATGTCCTTGGCGTCGAACTCGAAGTCGAGCCAGGAGCCGCGATAGGGGATGACGCGGGCGGCAAACAGGTACTTGCCAGACGAGTGGGTCTTGCCGCGATCGTGGTCGAAGAACACGCCGGGAGAGCGGTGCATCTGCGAGACGATGACGCGCTCGGTGCCGTTGATGATGAAGGTGCCTTTTTCCGTCATGAGCGGCATATCGCCCATGTAGACGTCCTGCTCCTTGATGTCGCGGATCGAGCGCGCGCCCGTCTCCTCATCGACGTCCCACACCACCAGGCGCAGAGTCACCTTGAGCGGCGCGGCGAATGTCATGCCGCGCTGCTGGCACTCCTCGACGTCGTATTTCGGCTCCTCGAGCTCGTATTTGACGAACTCGAGCTGCGAGCGCTCGGAGAAATCCTTGATCGGGAAGACCGAGCGGAACACCTCCTGCAATCCGACCGGCTTGCGCTCGGTGGGCGGAGTGTGCATCTGCAGAAAGGCCGCATACGAGCTCATCTGCACTTCGATGAGGTTTGGCATCGGCGCCACCTCGGGAATACGCCCGAAGCTCTTGCGGATACGCTTGCGACCCATCACAGACTGCAACATCGAAACTTCCTCACACGTAAACGTTCACTGGCCTTCTCGGCCGTGTTCGGTCCCCTGTCGTCCTATCGGCACCCGACCCTGATCAAGGACCCTTAGTCAGGGACCTTGGGGACCGCGGCCGAAGCGAGGGACAATTCCCCCGCCCCGGCCGCCGGTCGAGCGCTGCCGGCCTTACTTGACCTCGACGGTCGCGCCGGCGTCTTCGAGCATCTTCTTGAACTTCGCCGCGTCGTCCTTGGACACGCCTTCCTTGACGAGCTTCGGCGCACCCTCCACCAAATCCTTGGCCTCCTTGAGGCCGAGCCCGGTGATGGTGCGGACTTCCTTAATCACGTTGATCTTCTTGTCGCCCGCGGCGGTGAGATGGACCGCGAATTCGGTCTTCTCCGCCGCCGGTGCGGCTGCCGCCGGCGCGCCGGCGGCCGCCGCAACGGCGACCGGGGCGGCGGCGGACACGCCCCATTTCTCTTCGAGCATCTTCGTGAGCTCCGCCGCCTCGAGGACGGTGAGGCTCGACAAGTCTTCAACCAGTTTGCCGAGATCGGCCATTTGAATTCTCCTTCGGGATATCGAGATTTGAACTTCGGGATCTGTCCTGTGCTCGGAACCTAAGCGGTCCCGCCTGCCTTGCGGGCATGAGCACCCACGACACGCGCAAGCTGCGCAGCCGGAGCACACACGACCGTGGCGAGACGGGTCGCCGGCGCGGCAATAAGACCGGCAAGCCTGGCCCGCATCTCAGGGAGAGAGGGCAAGGTCGCCAGAGCCTTGATGCCAGCCAGGTCGAGCTTGCGCTCGCCCAGGCTGCCGCCGACGATCTTCAGCTTCTCGTTCTTGTCCGCGAACCCGACCGTGACCTTCGCCGCAGCAACGGGATCCTTGCTGTAGGCGAGGGCGGTCGGACCCTTGAACAGGTCCGCCAGAGGCTGAAAGCGCGTACCTTCCAGCGCGCGCTGCGCGAGACGGTTCTTCGCAACTTTGAAGCCAGCGCCCGCTGCCCGCATCTGCCGACGCAAATCGGTGATCTCGGCGACCGTCAGTCCCGTTTGCTGGGTCACGATGACCAGCTCGGCGGACTGAAAGGTCTTGTTCAGCGTGGCGACCAGCTCTGCCTTTTGCGATCGCTCCACGTGATCGTCTCCAGTGTTTTGGCCCGCTCGCTCTGACCGCACCCCTTGCGGGGAGCGGGGAACCGGCGGACCGGTTGCTTTCGCCCCCGGCCGGCCCGATTCCTCAGGACAGACGAGAGCACTCGACCTGTCCCAGAAGTTCACACCGGCTCGGAACTCGCGTTCCGACCGGCCTCGACCTTCTGTCTATGCAGGTGGACCCTCGCGGGATTAAGCCGCCCCTCTCTTACGAGAGACACGGCACCTGCAGTCTCGGACAGGGGAGCCCAAAGATCCGTCGCCGGACCCAAGGACTCCTCCACCGGCGGACCGGGCTTACACCCGGAACGCCGCACCCGCCGCCTCCGGTTTCCCGAGAGACAGCGGAATTCGTTACCGCCTATTCGGCGGCGGCCGCGACGGCGCTGCTCACCAGCCCCGCCACGTCGATCTTCACGCCGGGCCCCATGGTGGAACTCAGCGTGACTTTCTTGATGTACGTGCCCTTCACGCCCGTCGGACGAGCGCGGTTGATCGCATCCAGAAACGCGGTGACGTTGGCCACCAGCGCGTCCTCGGAGAAGCTCACTTTTCCGATGCCGGCGTTGACGTTGCCGGTCTTGTCGGCGCGAAACTCGACTTGGCCGCCCTTGGCGTCTTTAATCGCCTGAGCGACGTTCGGGGTCACCGTGCCAAGCTTCGGGTTGGGCATCAGGCCGCGCGGGCCCAGCACTTTGCCGAGCCGGCCAACAACGCCCATCATGTCGGGAGCCGCAATGACGCGATCGAAATCTATATGGCCGCTGTTAACCTTTTCTGCAAGGTCTTCAGCCCCAACAATATCTGCGCCCGCGGCCTGGGCCTCCTTGGCCTTGTCGCCCTTGGCGAATACCGCGACCCGCACCTTTTTGCCGGTGCCGCTGGGCAGGCTGACCATGCCGCGGACGGCCTGATCGGCATGCCGCGGATCGACGCCCAGGGTCATCGCGACCTCGATCGTCTCGTCGAACTTCACGGCGGCGCGGCCCTTGACCATCTTCACCGCATCGCGGACCGGGTAGGACTTGAGCGGGTCGATGCCTTCATAGGCCTTGGTGATGCGCTTTCCTTGCTTTGCCATGGCTTACTCCACCACCTCGAGGCCCATTGAGCGGGCAGAGCCCGCGATCATCTTCATCGCGGCGTCGATGTCATTGGCGTTGAGGTCGACCATCTTCTTCTCGGCGATCTCGCGAATCTGGGCCTTCGTCACCTTGCCGGCGCTGTCGCGGCCGGGCGTCTTCGAGCCGCTTTCGACCTTGGCCGCCTTCTTCAGGAAGTAGCTGGCGGGCGGGGTTCGCATCACGAAGGTGAAGGTGCGATCGGCATACGCCGTGATCGTCACCGGGATCGGCATACCCGGCTCCAACTTCTGGGTCTGCGCGTTGAACTGCTTGCAGAACTCCATGATGTTGAGACCGCGCTGACCGAGCGCAGGGCCGATCGGCGGCGACGGGTTCGCCTGCCCGGCCGGCACCTGCAGTTTGATGAATCCAACGACTTTCTTTGCCATTCACACTTTCCTTTCGGCTCCCGGCCGGGCCCGTCTTCGACAAGACAGGCCTACGCCGGTCAACGCCCTAGATGCGGTTTTAAAAGCTTCGTCCTGCCGCGAGGTCCGCACCGATCCTCGCCGCGACGTCAGTACCGTTAAACCTTCTCCACCTGCGCGTACTCAAGCTCGACCGGTGTCGGCCGGCCGAAGATCGACACCGAGACCTTCAGCCGCGTCTTGTCCTCGTCGACTTCCTCGACCAAGCCGTTGAACGAGGTGAACGGCCCGTCGATCACGCGGACCTGCTCTCCCACCTCGTAGGTCACCGAGGGCTTGGGCTTCTCGATGCCTTCCTTGATCTGCTTCAACAGGCGCTCGGCTTCGGCGTCACTGATCGGGGTGGGCCGCCCGCGGCCGCCGAGAAACCCGGTAACCTTCGGCGTGTTCTTGACCAGGTGCCAGCTCTCGTCGGTCATCTCCATCTTGGCCAGCACGTAGCCCGGAAAGAACTTGTGCTCGGCGTTGACCTTCTTGTTGCCCTTGCGCATCTCGACGACGCTTTCGGTGGGCACCATGACCTGCTCGAAGAGCTCTTTCATCCCCTTCTGCTCGGCCTGCTCCTTGATCGAGGTGGCCACCTTCTTCTCGAAGCCCGAGTAGACGTGGAGGACATACCAGCGTGCGCTCATCTCAGCCCCCAAACCCGAGGATGAGCCGAATCGCGGCCGAGAGAATCTGGTCGACAAAGAAGAAGAAGATCGCGGCCAGGATGGTCATGGCGAAGACCATGCCGGTGGTGACCAATGTCTCCTTTCTCGTCGGCCAGGTGACCTTGGCGATCTCCTGGCGTGTCTGGCGGATAAAATCGCCGATGCTTGTTTTTGTCGTGCTGCCGTTCATGTTGTCCGTTTCACTTCCGCTCGTCCCCTGCTTCGGCCATCCTGCCTTGCCTCACCCGTTGAGGCCGCCGTCTAAGGGTCCGGCCAGCCTGGCAGGAGTGGAGGGGCTCGAACCCCCAACCCCCGGTTTTGGAGACCGGTGCTCTACCAATTGAGCTACACTCCTAATTGCTCTCAGCCTCAGCTATCAGCCTGGCTGACGGCTGAACGCCGACCGCTTCCCTCGCTACTCGATGATCTTTGCGACGACGCCGGCGCCGACGGTGCGGCCGCCCTCGCGGATGGCAAAGCGCAGGCCTTCGTCCATCGCGATCGGCGAGATCAGGTGCACCTCC
>WNFI01002933.1_pt1 | contig 16913 bp, 12 predicted proteins | sample 5400471 | NCBI WGS metagenome assembly WNFI01 (sample SAMN13153348, study PRJNA577476) | soil metagenome | isolation source: 100 cm saprolite on Douglas fir-dominated hillslope | place: USA:California | collected 2013-09-17 | reverse complement strand
AGCGCTGGGGCGCGGCGGGCTTAGGGCTGCTGGCCGCGATCAGCGTGTTCGCGGTCTCCCCGCTGGGCCGGCGCTCCTGGCAATTCGCCCTTGATTCGCGCGTCGAGCTGCGCAAGGTCGTCTGGCCCAGCCGCCAGGAGACGCTCCAGACCACCGCGGTGGTCTTCGGTTTCATCGTGCTGGCGGGTCTGTTCTTCTGGGTGCTCGATCTGGTGCTCGCCTGGGCCACCCGCCTGCTGACGGGCCAGGGAGGTTGATCGTGGCGCTGCGCTGGTATGTCGTACACGCCTACTCGAATTTCGAGCACCGCGTTGCCGTGGCGCTCAAGGAGCGCATCAAGCGCGACGGGCTGGAGACGCGGTTCGGCGAAATCCTCGTGCCGACCGAAGAGGTCGTGGAAATGCGCGACGGGCAGAAGCGGCGGAGCGAGCGCAAGTTCTATCCCGGCTATGTGCTGGTGCAGATGGAGATGGACGAGCAGACCTGGCATCTGGTGCGCGACGTGCCCAAGGTGCTCGGCTTCATCGGAGGCACCAGCGACAAGCCGGCGCCGATCACGGAGAAGGAAGCCAATCGCATCCTGCTGCGCGTCGAGGAAGGCGTCGACAAGCCGCGGCCGAAAGTGCTGTTCGAGCCCGGCCAGGTGGTGCGCGTGACGCACGGTCCGTTCAACGATTTCAACGGCGTGGTCGAGAGCGTCAACTACGAGAAGAACCGCGTACAGGTGGCGGTGCAGATACTCGGGCGCTCGACGCCGGTGGAACTGGATTTTTCGCAGGTCGAAAAGGTCTAGCAACCAGTTGGGGAGCCTCACGGCGCTTGTACCCAAGGAGCTGAATCGATATGGCAAAGAAAGTACAGGGTTACGTCAAGCTGCAGGTGCCGGCGGGTTCCGCGAACCCCTCGCCGCCGATCGGCCCCGCGCTGGGCCAGCAGGGCGTGAACATCATGGAGTTCTGCAAGCAGTTTAACGCGCAGACCCAGAAACAGGAGAAGGGCCTGCCGATACCGGTCGTCATCACCGTGTATTCGGACCGCTCCTTCACCTTCATCATGAAGACGCCGCCCGCGGCCGTGCTGATCCGCAAGGCCATCGGCATTGAAAAGGGCAGCGGCACGCCCAATACCAACAAGGTGGGCAAGATCACCCGCAAGCAGATCGAAGAAGTGGCGAGAGCCAAGACCCCTGACCTGACCGCCGCCGACCTCGAGGCCGCGGTGCGCACCATTGCGGGCAGCGCCCGCAGCCCGCAGCATGGGCGTCGAAGTGGAGGGTTTCTGAGATGCCCGCCGTAGCCAAACGTCTCAAGGCCTGGAAGACCAAGCTGACTCCGGGCAAGCAGTATCCGATTGACGATGCGCTGAAGCTGGTGAAGGAATTCGCCACCGCCAAGTTCGCCGAGTCGGTCGACGTCGCCGTGAATCTCGGCATTGATGCCAGCAAGTCCGATCAGCAGGTGCGCGGCTCCACCGTGCTGCCGCACGGCATCGGCAAGGCGGTGCGCGTCGCCGTGTTCACCAGCGGCAAAAACCAGGACGCGGCCCGTGCCGCGGGCGCCGACATCGTCGGCCTGGAAGATCTGGCGGAAAAAGTGAGGGCGGGCGAATTCAATTTCGACGTTGTCATCGCCAGTCCGGACGCAATGCGCGTAGTGGGCCAGCTGGGCCAGATCCTGGGTCCGCGCGGCCTGATGCCGAACCCGAAGGTGGGGACGGTCTCGCCTGATGTCGCTGGCGCCGTGAAGAATGCCAAGGCCGGCCAGGTGCGCTATCGCGTTGACAAGGCCGGCATCGTTCACTGCACGATTGGCAAGGCGAGCTTCGAGCTCAACGCGCTCAAGGAGAACCTGCAGGCCCTGATGGCCGACCTGCAGAAGTCCAAGCCGCCGGCCGCCAAGGGCATTTATCTCAAACGGGTCACGCTGTCCTCGACCATGGGGCCGGGCGTGGCCGTGGACTATTCGACGCTTTAACTGTTTTGGTGCGGGCCAGGCCGTGCAGCGCTTCGCTGCCGTACTGGCTTCCATCGAAGACCGCAGGCGGGTCGGGCGCGACTCTTAATGGTCGCCTGCGCAGATGGTGAAACGGAACCGCGGGATTTTCCTGTGGCTCGAGGATCACCGTCGGGGCCGGCTCCAGCGCTTTGGCTGGTTGCCGGGTGTGTGATCTGAAAGGCTGGAGGTGTGCGCAATGCCACTGGATCTGGAAGGCAAGAAGGCGCTGGTGGCGGAGGTCAGTGCGGTTGCGGCGAAAGCCCAGTCGCTCGTGGCCGCCGAGTACCGTGGCCTCACCGTGACCGAGATGACTCAGCTGCGTGCGCAGGCGCGCGGCCAGGGTGTGTACATGCGTGTGGTCAAGAACACGCTGGCACGCCGGGCCGTCGCTGGCACCATGTTCGAGAACATCGGCTCGGTGCTGAAGGGGCCGCTGGTGCTGGCTTTCTCGAAGGACGACCCGGGTGCGGCGGCGCGCCTGGTCAAGGGCTTCGCGAAGGACCACGACAAGCTGGTGGCAACGGCGGTGTCGCTGGGCGGGCAGCTGCTGCCGGCCAAGGACCTCGACCGGGTCGCCAGTCTGCCGACGCGTGCACAGGCGCTTGCCAAGCTGATGGGTCTGATGAAGGCGCCCGCGCAGAAACTGGCGGCCACACGGACAATGGCTGTTTCGAAGGATGAGATTCTGGATGCGATCGCCAAGCTGAGCCTCATGGATGTGGTCGAGCTGATCGCGGACATGGAAAAGAAGTTCGGAGTCACTGCGGCGGCGCCGGTGGCGGCGGTGGCGGCGGGCGCTGGTGGTGGCGGCGCGGCCGCGGCACCGGTCGAGGAGCAGACCGAGTTCACGGTCACGCTCAAGGAATACCCGGCCGACAAGAAAGTGACGGTCATCAAGGTGGTGCGCGAACTGACGGGCCTGGGGCTGAAGGAAGCCAAGGACCTGGTGGAGGGCGTGCCCGCCTTGGTGAAGGAAGGCGTGAACAAGGCCGACTCGGCCAACATGAGGAAGAAGCTGGAAGACGCGGGCGCGAAGGTGGAGATCAAGTAGCTGCGCCGCGCGCCGCTCCACAGGGAACTTGCAGCGATGCGGTTCCTTTCCGCGGTGCGCGTAGCGGCGGCCATTCAGGCTTCGGGCCTGGTGGCTGCCGCGGCGCGCCGCTTTCTGACGCATTGAGAGGGTACCGACGATGGCTTATTCCTTCACCGAGAAAAAGCGTATCCGCAAGGATTTCGGCAAGCAGCCGGGGATCCTGGGTGTGCCGTATCTGCTGGCCATCCAGCTCGACTCCTACCGCAGCTTCCTGCAGGCCGATACGCCCGAGGATGCGCGCGCGGACCGCGGTCTGCACGCGGCATTCAAGAGCGTGTTTCCGATCTCCAGCTATTCGGGCAATGCGACGCTCGAATACGTGAGCTACCGGCTCGGCGAGCCGGTCTTCGACGTCAAGGAATGCCAGTTGCGCGGGCTGACCTATGCGGCGCCGCTCCGTGTCAAAGTGCGCCTGATCGTGCTCGACAAGGAAGCCCCGGGCGCCAAGAAGCCCGTCAAGGACGTGCGCGAACAGGAGGTCTACCTCGGCGAGCTGCCGCTGATGACCGACAACGGCACCTTCATTGTCAATGGCACCGAACGTGTCATCGTCTCCCAGCTGCACCGCTCGCCGGGCGTGTTCTTCGATCACGACCGCGGCAAGACCCATTCCTCCGGCAAGCTGCTGTTCTCCGCGCGCATCATCCCGTATCGGGGCTCCTGGCTCGATTTCGAATTCGATCCCAAGGACTGCGTCTTCGCGCGCATCGACCGGCGGCGCAAGCTCCCGGTGTCGATCATCATGCGCGCCCTGGGCATGACCGAAGGCGAGATGCTGGACGTCTTCTTCGAGAAGAACGTCATCGAACTCGGCAAGACCGAGGTCTCGATGGAACTCGTGCCGCAGCGCCTGCGCGGCGAGACGGCCGGTTTCGAGATCCGCATCGGCAACCAGGTCATCGTCGAGGAAGGCCGGCGCATCACCGCCCGCCACGTGCGCCAGCTCGAGGATTCGGGCGTCAAGCGCCTGCCCGTGCCGCGCGATTACCTGTACGGCAAGGTGCTGGCCCACGACGTGGTCAATACCGATACCGGCGAGATCATCGCCAAGGCCAACGAAGTGCTGACCGCGGTCAGCGTCGAGAAGCTCGTTGAAATCGGCGTGAACCGCATCGAGACGCTGTACACCAACGATCTGGATCGCGGCCCGTACATCTCCGATACCCTGCGGATCGATCCGACCAAGACGCGCCTCGAGGCGCTGGTGGAAATCTACCGCATGATGCGCCCCGGTGAACCGCCCACCAAGGACGCCGCCGAGAACCTGTTCAACAACCTGTTCTTCAACAATGAGCGCTACGACATCTCGGGCGTCGGGCGCATGAAGTTCAACCGCCGCGTCGGCCGCAAGTCGATCACGGGCTCGAACGTGCTGTCGAAGGAAGACATCCTCGACGTGCTGAAGGTACTGATCGACATCCGCAACGGCAACGGCTCCGTGGACGACATTGACCACCTGGGCAACCGGCGCGTGCGCTCGGTCGGCGAGATGGCCGAGAACGCCTTCCGCGTCGGCCTGGTGCGCGTCGAGCGCGCGGTCAAGGAACGCCTCACGATCGCTGAATCCGAGCCGCTGATGCCGCAGGAGATGATCAACGCCAAGCCGGTGGCCGCCGCCGTCAAGGAATTCTTCGGCTCCTCGCAGCTCTCGCAGTTCATGGACCAGAACAATCCGCTCTCCGAGGTGACGCACAAGCGGCGCGTCTCGGCACTCGGCCCTGGCGGCTTGACGCGTGAGCGCGCCGGCTTCGAGGTGCGCGACGTGCACCCGACGCACTATGGGCGCGTCTGCCCGATCGAGACGCCGGAAGGCCCGAACATCGGCCTGATCAACTCGCTCTCGGTCTACGCGCGCACCAATGACTACGGCTTCCTCGAAACGCCTTACCGGCGCGTCGAGAACAGCCGCGTGAGCGATACGATCGATTACCTGTCGGCGATCGAGGAAGGCGAGTTCGCGATCGCGCGGGCTGATGCACGCCTCGATGCAAAGAACATGCTGACCGACGAGCTGGTCTCCTGCCGCATCCAAAGCGAATTCACGCTGATGCCGCGCGCCAGCATCAACTACATGGACGTCAGCCCCAAGCAGATCGTCTCGGTCGCCGCATCGCTCATTCCCTTTCTCGAACATGACGACGCCAACCGCGCCCTGATGGGCTCGAACATGCAGCGCCAGGCGGTGCCCACGCTCCGCTCCGAGACGCCGCTGGTGGGCACCGGCATGGAGCGTCCCGTGGCCATCGATTCGGGCGTCACCGTGGTGGCGCGCCGCGGCGGGGTGGTCGACTCGGTCGATGCCTCGCGCATCGTGGTGCGCGTCAACGACGATGAAACGACGGCCGGCGAGCCCGGTGTCGACATCTACAACCTGACCAAGTACACCCGCTCCAACCAGAACACCTGCATCAACCAGCGCCCGCTGGTGCAGGCGCGCAACCGCATCGCGCGCGGCGACGTGCTCGCCGACGGCCCCTCGACCGACCTGGGCGAGCTGGCCCTGGGCCAGAACATGCTGGTCGCCTTCATGCCCTGGAACGGCTACAACTTCGAGGACTCGATCCTGATTTCCGAGCGGGTGGTGCAGGAAGACCGCTTCACCACCATCCACATCGAGGAACTGACCTGCGTGGCGCGCGACACCAAGCTGGGACCGGAGGAGATTTCCGCCGACATTCCCAACGTCGGTGACGCGGCGCTCGCCAAGCTCGATGAGGCGGGGATCGCCTTCATCGGCGCGGAAGTGCGCGCCGGGGACATCCTGGTCGGCAAGGTCACGCCCAAGGGCGAGACGCAGCTGACCCCGGAGGAGAAGCTCCTGCGCGCGATCTTCGGCGAGAAGGCTTCGGACGTGAAGGACACCTCGCTCCGCGTGCCCCCGGGCATGGACGGCACGGTGATCGACGTGCGCGTGTTCACGCGCGACGGCGTGGAGAAGGATTCGCGCGCCCAGTCGATCGAGAAATCGGAAATCGAGCGGGTGCGCAAGGACCTGCAGGACCAGCGCCGCATCCTCGAGGATGACCTGTATTCGCGCGTCAACGGCATGCTGCTCGGCAAAAGCGCCGCGGCTGGGCCGAAGAAGCTCAAGGGCGGCACCAAGATCGGTGCGGAGTACCTGGAAACGCTCACGCGCGAGGAGTGGTTCGAGATCCGCCTCGAGGACGAGGAGTCCAACGCGGCCCTGGAAGCCGCCGGCGAGCGGCTGCGCACGCAGCAGGCAGCCTTCGACAAGCGACTCGAGGAAAAGCGCACCAAGATCACCGCGGGCGATGATCTCGCCCCCGGCGTACTCAAGATGGTCAAGGTGTACCTGGCGGTGAAGCGCCGCGTGCAGCCGGGCGACAAGATGGCGGGCCGCCACGGCAACAAGGGCGTGATCTCGACCATCGTGCCGGTCGAAGACATGCCGTATCTGGATGACGGTACGCCGGTCGACGTGGTGCTCAATCCGCTGGGCGTGCCTTCGCGCATGAACGTCGGACAGGTGCTCGAGACGCACCTCGGGTGGGCGGCCAAGGGACTGGGATTGAAGATCGGTCGCATGCTGGACGCGCAGGCCTCCAGCGCCGAGATGCGCGGTTTCCTCGACCAGATCTACAACCAGACCGCCGGCCAGAAAGAGGAGCTCGGGGATTTCAGCGACGCGGAGATCGGCGAACTGGCCGGGAACCTGCGCCGCGGCGTGCCGATGGCGACACCGGTGTTCGACGGCGCGGCCGAGAGCGACATCAAGGGCCTGCTGGCCCTGGCCGAGGTGCCCCTTTCGGGCCAGACCTGGCTGTACGACGGGCGCACCGGCGAACGCTTCGATCGGCAGGTGACGGTGGGCTACATGTACATGCTCAAGCTCAACCACCTGGTCGACGACAAGATGCACGCGCGCTCCACCGGTCCCTACAGCCTGGTCACGCAGCAGCCGCTGGGTGGGAAGGCGCAGTTCGGCGGCCAGCGCTTTGGCGAAATGGAAGTCTGGGCGCTCGAGGCCTACGGCGCGGCCTATACGCTGCAGGAAATGCTGACGGTGAAGTCCGACGACACCATCGGCCGCACCCAGATGTACAAGAGCATCGTCGATGGCAATCACGAGATGAAGGCGGGCATGCCCGAGTCCTTCAACGTGCTGGTCAAGGAGATCCGCTCGCTCGGCATCAACATGGAGCTCGAGCAGGATTGACGCGCCGCAGGCCACGAGGAATTAATCTATGAAAGACCTACTGAAACTCTTCAAGCAACAGGCGCCGATCGAGCAGTTCGACTCGATCAAGATCGGGCTCGCTTCGCCCGAAATGGTGCGTGCCTGGTCCTATGGCGAGGTGCGCAAGCCCGAAACCATCAACTACCGCACCTTCAAGCCGGAACGCGACGGCCTGTTCTGCGCCAAGATCTTCGGCCCGGTCAAGGACTACGAGTGCCTGTGCGGCAAGTACAAGCGTCTCAAGCACCGTGGCGTGGTCTGCGAGAAGTGCGGCGTGGAAGTGACCCAATCCAAGGTGCGCCGCGAGCGCATGGGCCACATCGAGCTCGCAAGCCCGACCGCGCACATCTGGTTCCTCAAGTCGCTCCCCTCGCGCATCGGACTGATGCTCGACATGACGCTGCGTGAGATCGAGCGGGTGCTGTATTTCGAGGCTTTCGTGGTGATCGACCCGGGCATGACGGCGATGCAGCGCGGCCAGCTCCTGACCGACGAGATGTACCTCGAGGCCATCGAGGAGCACGGCGATGAGTTCGACGCCCGCATGGGCGCCGAAGCCGTGCACGAACTGCTGCAGTCGCTCGACCTGAAGGCCGAGATGGTCAAGATTCGCGAGGACATGTCCAACACCTCCTCCGAGACCAAGCTCAAGCGCCTGTCCAAGCGCCTGAAGCTGGCCGAGTCCTTCCTGGAGTCCGGCAACAAGCCGGAGTGGATGGTGATGACGGTGCTGCCGGTGCTGCCGCCGGACCTGCGGCCGCTGGTGCCGCTGGACGGTGGGCGCTTCGCGACCTCGGACCTGAACGACCTGTATCGCCGCGTCATCAACCGCAACAACCGCCTGCGCCGCCTGCTGGAGCTGTCGGCGCCGGACATCATCGTGCGCAACGAAAAGCGCATGCTGCAGGAAGCAGTCGATGCGCTGCTCGACAATGGCCGCCGCGGCCGGGCGATCACCGGCACCAATCGCCGCCCGCTGAAGTCGCTGGCCGACATGATCAAGGGCAAGCAGGGGCGCTTCCGCCAGAACCTGCTCGGCAAGCGCGTCGATTATTCGGGCCGTTCGGTCATCGTCGTCGGCCCGACGCTCCGGCTGCACCAGTGCGGGCTGCCCAAAAAGATGGCGCTCGAGCTGTTCAAGCCCTTCATTTTCCACAAGCTGCAGATTCGCGGCGACGCCTCGACCATCAAGGCGGCCAAGCGCCTGGTCGAACGCGAGGGCACCGAGGTCTGGGACATCCTCGAAGAGGTGATCCGCGAGCATCCGGTGCTGCTCAACCGCGCTCCCACGCTCCATCGCCTCGGCATCCAGGCCTTCGAGCCGGTGCTGGTCGAGGGCAAGGCCATCCAGCTCCATCCGCTGGTCTGCACGGCCTTCAATGCCGACTTTGACGGTGACCAGATGGCCGTGCACGTGCCGCTGTCGATCGAGGCGCAGCTCGAAGCGCGCGCCCTGATGATGAGCTCCAACAACATTCTCTCGCCCGCCAACGGCGATCCGATCATCGTGCCCTCCCAGGACGTGGTGCTCGGGCTGTACTACCTGACGCGCGAAAACGTCGGTGCCCGCGGCGAGGGCATGTACTTCAGCGACGTGCACGAAGCCCACCGGGCCTACGAAGGCCGGGCAATCGACCTGCAGGCGCGCGTCAAGGTGCGCATCCGCGAGTACAAGCGCGGCGAGGATGGCGCGCTCGAGCCGCACACGCGGCTCATCGCGACCACGGTCGGCCGGGCGCTGCTGTCAGAGATCCTTCCCAAGGGCATGTCCTTCGATCTGATCAACCAGGACATGACCAAGAAGAATATCTCGGCAATCATCAATGCCTGCTACCGCATCCTGGGCCTGAAGGAAACGGTCGTGTTCGCCGACCAGCTCATGTACATGGGCTTTCACTACGCCACCCGCTCGGCGGTCTCCTTCGGCATCGACGACATTGTGATTCCGGAGCAGAAGGTCAAGCTGGTGGGCGCCGCCGAGCGCGAAGTCAAGGAAATCCAGGACCAGTACGCCTCGGGACTGGTGACCAACGGCGAGCGTTACAACAAGGTGGTCGACATCTGGTCGCGCGCCAATGACCAGGTCGCCAAGGCGATGATGGAGAAGCTGGGCACCGAAGACGCCACCGATGCGCTCGGCAAGAAGCAGCGCCAGAAATCCTTCAATTCGATCTTCATGATGGCCGACTCCGGCGCGCGCGGCAGCGCGGCGCAGATCCGCCAGCTCGCCGGCATGCGTGGCCTGATGGCCAAGCCGGACGGCTCGATCATCGAGACGCCGATCACGGCGAACTTCCGTGAAGGCCTGAACGTGCTGCAGTACTTCATCTCCACGCACGGCGCCCGCAAGGGCCTGGCTGACACGGCGCTCAAGACGGCCAACTCGGGCTACCTGACGCGCCGCCTGGTCGACGTGGCCCAGGACCTGGTGGTCACCGAGGTCGATTGCGGCACCACCAAGGGCCTGTCGATGTCGCCCCTGGTTGAAGGTGGCGACGTGGTGGAGGCCCTCGGCGAGCGCGTGCTCGGCCGCGTGGTCGCCGCCGCCGTGCTGAAGCCCGGCACCGAAGAAGAGCTGGTGCCCGCCAATACGCTGCTCGACGAGACGCTGGTGCGCCTGATCGAGCAGCCGGGCACGCAGCTGACGATGCGCACCTTCCACATCGGCGGTGCGGCCTCGCGGGCCGCGGCGGCCAGCAACGTCGAGATCCGCAACAAGGGGACGCTGCGCTTCCATCACATCAAGACGGTCGCGCACGAGAAGGGCCACCTGGTCGCGGTGTCGCGTTCCGGCGAAATTGGCGTGGTCGACGAATTTGGCCGGGAGCGCGAGCGCTACAAGATCCCCTTCGGCGCCACCATCAATTCCAGGGAAGGCGCCAAGGTGGTCGGCGGGCAGGTGGTCGCGACCTGGGATCCGCACACCCATCCGGTGGTCACGGAAGTGGCCGGCAATATCCGCTTCACCGACTTCGTCGACGGGCTGACGGTCGCTACGCAGGTCGATGAGGTCACCGGCCTGTCGAGCACCGTGGTGCTGGATTCCAAGCAGCGCGGCGGCAAGGATCTGCGGCCCACCATCAAGCTGCTCTCATCCAAGGGCAAGGAAATCACCTTCGCCAACACGATCATTCCGGCGGTCTACAACCTGCCGCCGGGCGCCCTGGTGAACCTGACGGACGGCGCCAAAGTCTCGGTCGGCGACATCATCGCGCGCATCCCGCAGGAGTCCTCCAAGACCCGCGACATCACCGGCGGTCTGCCGCGCGTGGCGGACCTGTTCGAGGCGCGCAAGCCCAAGGATCCGGCGATTCTGGCGGAGAAGACCGGTACGGTCAGCTTTGGCAAGGAAACCAAAGGCAAGCGCCGCCTGGTCATCACCGACGAGCACGGCGAGAAATACGAGGAGCTGATTCCGAAATGGCGCCAGCTCAACGTCTTCGAGGGCGAGCAGGTCGAGCGTGGCGAAGTCATCGCCGATGGCGAGCCCAATCCGCACGACATCCTGCGCCTGCAGGGTGTGGAGCCGCTCGCCAACTACCTGGTGCGCGAAATCCAGGACGTTTATCGGTTGCAGGGCGTGAAGATCAATGACAAGCACATCGAGGTGATCATCCGCCAGATGCTGCGCAAGACCGAGGTCCTGGGCGTCGGTGATACCGCGCTGCTGCGCGGTGAACAGCTCGATCGCTCGCGGGCGATGGCGATCAACGATCGGACCACGAGCGGCGGCAAGGAGGCGGCGCGGCTGCAGCCCGTGCTGCTCGGCATCACGAAGGCTTCGCTGGCCACCGAGTCGTTCATCTCGGCGGCTTCCTTCCAGGAGACCACGCGCGTGCTGACCGAAGCGGCGGTGCGCGGCCTCAAGGACGACCTGCGCGGCCTGAAGGAAAACGTCATCGTCGGTCGGCTGATTCCGGCGGGTACCGGTTTTGCCGCTCACGCGCACCGGCGGCGCCAGAACGACGCGGCGGAGGCCCGCGGCTTCATGGATGTCGGCGCCAGCGTGGCGGATGCCGAGGAAGCCGGACCCGTGGCGGAAGAAGAGAGCGCAGCGAGCTGAGGTGTACAGCCGGGGCCACAGTGGTGGCCCGGCTGACGCGCGGTGCTCCGGGCCGCAGCGGCGCCCTGTACCTCAGGCAATATGTACGCATTCACTGGCCATGCGCATTTCCCGCGCCGTATCGGTAGCGCGGCGCACCCGGCGTGGGTGCTTGCGGTGCTGGGCCTGGTTCCGCCGGCGCTGCCGGCCGCGGCGCCGCCCTCGCCCTGGCGGGATACGCCGCTCGCGCGCCTGGAGGCGCTCGCACTGATCCAGACGCTCAATAGCCAGATACTGGCCAGCTCGAGCGCGACGCGTTCGCTGCAGGACTGGTGCCGCGCGCACGCCCTGGCCGAACCGCCGCAGATTGTCGCGCGCCCGATACCTGCCAGTGACGCCCCGGCGGATGCCAGGATTCGCCGCGACCTGCAGGTGGGGGCTGCCGAGACCATTCGCAACCGGCGCGTCGAGTTACGCTGCGGCGAGCGGGTACTTGCCGTTGCAGAGAACTGGTACGTGCCGGCGCGCCTCACCGCGGCGATGAACCGCACGCTCGAAACCACGCAGCAGCCATTTGGCATGGTCGTGCAGCCGCTCTCCCCGCACCGCCAGACCCTGGCGGCGAAGCTGCTGTGGTCACCGCTCCCGGATGGCTGGGAGCGCGCCGCCTCCCGGCACGAGCCGGTGGCCGGATCCGCACCGCAGCTGGCGATGCCCGCTGCGCTGTTCGAGCATTACGCGATTGTCTATACCGGCAGGCACCTGCCGCTCGCGGAGGTGCACGAGATCTACCAGCGCGACATTCTCGCTTTTGAGGAACCACAACTGCCCGATACCGGGCCATAGGATCAAGTGTCACACATGATGAAATCCATATTCCAGTTCACCATCGCACTGCTCGCCACGACGGTTTGCCTCGCGCAGGGGGCCACGGCCAACCTCAGTCCCGATGAGCTCAAGGCACACGAGATTTTCCGGCGTGTCATTTCCTTCAAGACCTCGGTAGGACTGGGCCAGGTGCCCGCCATGGCGAACTACCTGGCCGGGGAGTTTCGCGACGCCGGATTTCCCGAGGCCGACATTCATGTCCTGCCGCTGGGTGAAACCGCTTCGCTGGTGGTGCGCTACCGCGGCGACGGGAGTCGCGGCAAGCCGGTCCTGCTAATGGCCCATATGGATGTGGTGACGGCGAAGCGCGAGGACTGGCAGCGCGATCCGTTCACGCTCGCCGAGGAGAACGGCTACTTCTACGGGCGCGGCACCTACGACGTCAAGAACGGAGTGACCTCCCTCACCGCAGCCTTCCTGCGGCTGAAAGCGGAAGGCTTCGTGCCGACGCGCGATCTGGTGATCATGTTCACGGGCGATGAGGAAACCACCGGGTACACGACGCAGGAGCTGGTGCACAACCACCGCGACCTGATCGACGCCGATTTCGCGCTCAACTCTGACGCCGGCGTCGGCACGCTTGATGAAGCGACCGGCCGTCCGGTCTACTACGGTATCGAGACCGCTGAAAAAACCTTTGCCGACTATGAATTGACGGTGCGAAATCCGGGCGGGCACAGCGCCTATCCGCGCCCCGACAACGCCATTTTCCAGCTGGCCGACGCGCTCGAAAAGCTGCAGGCCTATCACTTTCCGGTCATGTGGAACGACACCACGCTGGGGTATCTGCGCGGGATCGCCGGGCGTACGCCCGGCCAGCTGGGTTCCGCCATACAGGCATTTACCCGCGATCCGCATGATGCGGCGGCGGCGGCCGTGCTTTCCGGGAGTTCGCAGTTCATCGGCATGATCCGCACCACCTGCGTGCCCACCCTGCTGAAGGGCGGCCACGCCGACAATGCCCTGCCGCAGTCAGCGACCGTCACCGTCAATTGCCGCATTTTCCCCGGCGTTGATCCCGCGACGGTGCAGGCCGCCCTGCAGGAGATCGTCGGCCCCAGGGTGGAGATCACGGCGATTGGGCCCATATTCTGGAGCGATGCCTCACCCCTCCGTGAAGACGTGCTCTCGGCCGTCACCCGCGCGGTGCACGCGCGCCACCCGGGTATCCCGGTGATTCCGAGCCAGGCTTCGGGCGCCAGTGACAGTGTCTTTACCCGTCCGCTGGGCATACCCTCCTACGGCGCCAGCGAGTCCTTCATCAAGGAGAGCGACGATTTCTCGCACGGTCTAGACGAGCGCCTGCCGGTCCAATCCTTCTACGACGGCCTGGACTACTGGCATGTGCTGCTCAGGGACCTCGGTGGCCCGGCGCCCTGATCCGGGACCGGGTTGCCCGGCCCTGGCGACCCCCTCCGGGAGCCCTCGCCGGGGGCCTGCAAGCCGTTGACTTGGCACGCCCTGGTACCTAGAATCGCCGGCCTTTGCAGGCCCAGCCACAAGACCTGGGCCTCAAGCATGTAGGTTTGCAGCGCCGGGCCGCCTGATGAGGGCGGCCCGATGCTTCTCATCAGTTATAAAAGTCTGATTTGATTGGAGTTTTATGGCCACTACCGGTCAGCTCATCCGCCAGCCGCGCCGCGTACCGGCGGAGAAGACCAAGGTCCCGGCTCTCGGCGCTTCGCCGCAGAAGCGGGGGGTCTGCACCCGCGTGTACACCACCACGCCGAAGAAACCCAATTCAGCCCTGCGAAAAGTGGCGCGTGTGCGCTTGACCAACGGCTACGAAGTCACCAGCTACATCGGTGGTGAGGGGCACAACCTGCAGGAGCACTCCGTAGTGCTCATTCGCGGCGGCCGCGTCAAGGACCTGCCGGGTGTCCGCTACCACACGATCCGCGGGACGCTCGACTGCGCCGGCGTCGGCAATCGCAAGCAGGGCCGATCCAAATACGGCGCCAAGCGCCCGAAGAAGTAAGCGAGGAATACCGCCATGTCGCGTCGCGCCGCAGCGCCCAGCCGTACCATCCTGCCGGACCCGAAATTCAAGAGCGATATGCTCGCGAAGTTCATGAACGTCGTGATGGAGAGCGGCAAGAAATCCGCCGCCGAGCGCATCATTTATGGTGCGCTGGACCGCATCACCGAGAAGACCGGCCGCGGCGGATCCGAGGCACTCGAGGTGCTGTCCACGGCGCTCGAAAACGTCAAGCCGACGGTCGAGGTCAAGAGCCGGCGGGTCGGTGGCGCGACCTACCAGGTGCCCATCGAAGTGCGCGCCAGCCGCCGCCAGGCCCTGGCGATGCGCTGGGTGATCGAGGCCGCACGCGCGCGCAGCGAGAAATCCATGGCGCATCGCCTGGCCCACGAACTGCTGGACGCCGCTGAGAACCGGGGCAATGCCGTGCGCAAGCGGGAGGACACGCACCGCATGGCCGAGGCCAACAAGGCCTTTGCGCACTACCGCTGGTAACCCGCTCAAGGATTCTACCGTGCCACGCGCGACGCCCATCGAACGCTACCGGAACATCGGCATCTCGGCCCACATCGACGCCGGGAAGACGACCACGACCGAGCGCATCCTGTTTTACACCGGCGTATCGCACAAGATCGGCGAGGTGCACGACGGCGCGGCCGTCATGGACTACATGGAGCAGGAGCAGGAGCGTGGCATCACCATCACCTCCGCGGCGACCACCTGCTTCTGGAAGGGAATGGAGAAGAACTTTCCCGAGCATCGCATCAACATCATCGATACGCCGGGCCACGTCGATTTCACCATCGAGGTCGAACGGAGCCTGCGCGTGCTCGACAGCGCGGTGGCGCTTTTCGACTCGGTGGCCGGCGTGCAGCCGCAGTCCGAGACTGTCTGGCGGCAGATGAACCGCTACGGCGTGCCGCGCATCGCCTTCGTCAACAAGATGGACCGTGCCGGTGCGAATTTCCTGCGCTGCGTCGAGATGATCCGCACGCGCCTGCGTGCCAACCCGGTGGTGATCCAGCTGCCGATCGGCGCCGAAGAGACCTTCGAGGGCGTCATCGACCTGGTCAAGATGAAGGCCATCTACTGGGACATGGAAACCCAGGGGATGAAGTTCGAATACCGCGAGATCCCGGCGCCGCTCCGCGCCCAGGCCGAGGAATACCGCCACAAGATGATCGAGGCGGCGGCCGAGGGTAATGAGGAGCTGCTGCATAAATACCTGGAGAGCAGCGAGCTGAGCGACGATGAGATTCGCCTGGGGCTGCGCCAGCGCTCGTTCCGCAATGAGGTCGTCCTGTGCATGTGCGGCACGGCTTTCAAGAACAAGGGCGTGCAGGCGCTGCTCGACGCGGTCATCGAATACATGCCTTCACCGATCGAGGTGCCGGACGTCAAGGGCACCAATGACGACGGAGAGCCCGCGACGCGCAAGGCGGACGACGATCAGCCCTTTGCGGCGCTGGCCTTCAAGATCCTCACCGATCCCTTCGTCGGCAACCTGACCTTTTTCCGCGTCTACTCCGGCACGCTCAATTCCGGCGACACGGTGTACGTGCCGACCAAGGACAGGAGCGAGCGCATCGGCCGGCTGCTGCAGATGCACGCCAGCGATCGCACCGAGATCAAGGAAGTGCGCGCCGGCGATATCGCCGCCGCGGTGGGCCTGAAGGACGTGATAACCGGCGACACGCTCTGTGACGAAGAGAAGATCATCACGCTCGAGAAGATGGTGTTCCCGGACCCCGTGATCTCCGTGGCCGTCGAGCCGAAGACCAAGGCCGACCAGGAGAAGATGGGCGTGGCGCTGCAGCGCCTCGCCAAGGAAGACCCGTCGTTCCGCGTGCACACGGACCAGGAATCGGGCCAGACGATCATCTCCGGCATGGGCGAGTTGCACCTCGAGGTCATCGTCGAACGCATGAAGCGCGAATTCAAGGTCGAGGCAAATGTCGGCAAGCCGCAGGTCGCCTACCGCGAAACCATCCGCGCCAAGGTCGATTCGGAGGGCAAGTTCGTGCGTCAGTCAGGCGGCCGCGGCCAATACGGCCACGTCTGGCTCAAGATCGAGCCCCACGAGCAGGGCAAGGGCTACGAATTCGTCAACGGCATCGTCGGCGGAACCGTGCCGCGAGAGTACATTCCGGCGGTCGACAAGGGCATCAAGGAAGCGGTCGAGACCGGCGTGATCGCCGGCTATCCGATCGTAGACGTCAAGGTCACGCTGTTCGACGGCTCCTACCACGACGTGGACTCGAACGAAATGGCCTTCAAGATCGCCGGCAGCATGGGCTTCAAGGAGGGCTTCCGGCGCGCCAAGCCGGTGCTGCTCGAGCCCATCATGAAGGTCGAGGTGGTGACGCCGGAGGAATACTCGGGCGATGTGATCGGCGACCTGAATCGCCGCCGCGGGCAGATTACCGCCATGGATGACCGCGCCGACGGCAAGGTGATCAGCGGCGATGTGCCGCTGTCCGAGATGTTTGGCTACGCGACCACCGTGCGCTCGATGAGCCAGGGGCGCGCGACCTTCACCATGGAATTCTCCAAGTACGTCGAAGTGCCCGCGCACATCGCCGAGACCATCATCAAGAAGTAATCGAGGATCGGGTCATGTCCAAAGAGAAGTTCGAGCGCACCAAGCCGCACGTAAACGTTGGGACGATTGGCCATGTGGATCATGGCAAGACGACCTTGACCGCGGCGCTGACGAAGGT
>WNFI01622724.1_pt1 | contig 16915 bp, 24 predicted proteins | sample 5400471 | NCBI WGS metagenome assembly WNFI01 (sample SAMN13153348, study PRJNA577476) | soil metagenome | isolation source: 100 cm saprolite on Douglas fir-dominated hillslope | place: USA:California | collected 2013-09-17 | reverse complement strand
GATGAAGCCGGCGAGCTGCTTCCGAGATTTGGCCAGCTTCAGCAACTACCAAGAAGGTCTGTAACAAAGCCGGCGGTATACGGTTAAGGTCCATTATGTGAGTCGTAAGTAATTGATTATAAACGTCTTAGTGCAAAGTGTGACAAAAAGTGTGGCATAGTAGCGTCTTGTTTGCGTAATATAGCAAATACATGGCAAGCATCTATCGACGACCGGAAACCTCCTACATTTGGATCACATACAAGGGCGAAGACGGAAAGCGTAAGCGGGTCAATACCGGCTACCGATGGGACAACAACATAGAACGCTTTCAAGCCGAGAAGCTCGCGAAGGCGAAGACATTCGAAGAGCTGAAAAACAAGCCGATTCATGAGCGCGGCGGGTGGGACTGGGTACCGGGATTCATCGAGGCGCGGTGGGGGCAGAAGCAAAACGGAACCCTCGGCTTGCGCAAGAAATACTAGAGGCGGTAGCACGCGGATATATGACTGCTAATCCGTTCCGCAAGCTCGGCTTTAAGCAAGAGGAACAAAAGCACAAGACGCCTTGGACACCGGAGCAGGTCGCGATCGCAATTGAAGCCGCCGAAGAGGTTGAGCGTTTCGGGTGGTTGCACGTTGCGCTTTTGCTTGGTCGCTACCAAGCCATCCGGCTAAATCAATGCCAAGTTCCGATTGTTGATGTAGATTTGCGCCGCCGTATCATTCACTATCCGGACTGGCTCGTTAAAGGTGGTAAGGGATACTCGCAACCAATCGACCCGGAATTTCATTCGATCCTTGGCGAGATTCTAGAACACCGGCGCAACCTAGGGAAGTCTACCTTGTGCGATCTGCCGCTATGCTCAAGCGTTTTGATCCGGCGATTCCTCGATGGTCTATCCGAGAAAGACGGCGGCCTTAAGCTTCTTTGCCATCACGGCTTGAGAGCAACGTGGATAACCCAAGCGGCACTCTCCGGCGTCATTACTGAGACGCTTGCGAAGCGGTTTGTGAATCACGCAAGCTCGGAGGTTCACGCAATTTACCAGAGAATCACGGCGACAGATCTGTTGCCTATGCTCGACGCTTTTGTGTTGGCCAGGAACAAGCAAGCGGCGTTGCCGCAATCCAGTCTTTGATTGTCCCGCTTTTTTCTTGACCATACAATATCTGGTGTCTATGGTCTCGATTGCGTCCTATATGATGGGGTTGTTCTCCAGCAACCACAACAGGGCGCAGGATATTGGCCAGAAAAAAGTGCGTTGTTAACAAGTTATTGGTAGCTGAACGAACTCTGAGCAGGAAAACCCGCACATCATCATGTCGGAGATTCAAGCTCCCCTATTACAGGGGAATCAGGAGAGCTACGGCCACAAGGTTTGTAGGGAAAGCGTAATCACGCAATCATTCGCGGACGACGTAGTTGTGAACGCCAAAGAACTGGCGCACGCATTACGTGTATCCAGGTGGACGCTGGCTCGGTGGCGGGAAGAAGGCTACCAGTTCGAATTCGGCAACCGATCGACACCTGGACACCTGAAAGCTTGGCTACGCGAGCGAGCCACCCAGCGCAAACCCAAGGTGAACGAACTGGCCACCAAGCTAGCTCGCTTGCGGTGATGCCGGGCAAATAAAAAGCGCCCCCCGAAAGACACCGCCGCTGGTTGTCAGCCGCCACTTCGGATACAGCCAACTGAACTACGCATGAGTCACAAAAACCTTATTGATCTGATGGGCCAGTGGTTTGGCCCCTGGTGCGTGATAATGCGCGAAGAGGGCGGTAAAGACGCCCGATGGCGACTTGCTCATGAGTATTTTGTCGGATTAACGGTTGTTAGCTCCGGATATGAACTCCGAGTGGGTCATGTTCCTCATCTCCTGCGGCATCCCCTTTGCAAGCGCTCAGCTTCCATGGTTCAGCGTTGTTACAACCCCAACCAAGCCTCCTACAGAACGTACGGAGCAGAAGGGGTTCGGGTATATGAGCCTTGGTTGGTCTACGGCAGCGGTGGGCTAGCCTACTTTCTTGCAGAAGAGCTTGGCAGTTCCCGTCCTCCTGAGGGACACCACATTGATCGTATTAACTCGGTTAAGGGATACGAACCGGGGAACATACGCTGGCTCCCCGGCGACGAGAATAGCAGACTGGCGGGCAAGAATAGAAAGGCCATCAAGCGGTACACAATCGAGGAACTAACTACCGCATTGATACACCTTATAAGTAAAGAGGCTCTCCCCCTTTACCTTCAAACACTATGACCAAAGAACAAAATATGAACCCTAACTTCGTTTCAGAGGTAGCCGAATGGAATAAGGCTAATTCCGACTTGATAAGCATGCTGCGCCCCAAGCTGTTGGCCCTGGGAGGTGATTGTGTTAGTCCCCAGCCTGACAATTTCATAAGTCGTATTATCAAAAATGGCAGGATCTTCGAGAACATGCCTATCAAACTCCGCAAAGGTGAACATAACGGGTGCCACAGAAATGTTGCACGACTATGGACCCAGAGAAGGGCGCGAACCCAGATCTTGGGCATCGGAACCGGATATGGGTTGTCGGAGGATAACATGTGGCGACCCCACTCCTGGCTTTTTGGTAAAACCAAAGGCCAACCATGCGTCATAGAAACTACAGTGCCACGGGAGGCATATTTCGCGGTTAGTTTTAATAGTAAAGGCTCGGACCTGTTTGCAAGGTTGGCGCTGGCTTCTTAACACGAGAGGAAACCACCATGCCTTATACTATCGTTGAAAGAGGGGAGAAGCCCCAGGGAGACCCGAAATGATTATGCAAGAACCAACGCGCAAGCCCATCCTGAAAGTAACTATCGGGGGAAAGTATGTCCGACCTGAGATATGTTATACTTACCTCCTCGAACTGCCGGGGGTATTTCAGCGAATAGGCACCTCCGACAATCCAGCAAAGCTCACGGATGGGCTGCAGAAAGCATTCGGGTATGAGTTGGTCCTCCGTCAGGCAAGGGTTTTCTCAGACAGAAACCAAGCACTGGGATATGAGACGAAACTCCACAAGAAATACTCTGAGTCTCGAATCACCCCACCACCCTTCGCCAGTCCCCGATCGAGTAAGTATTATGCTCCAGGCGCAGAGATTCACTTGTAACTATCCTGTCACTCCCCAAGAAGGTGTTTCTCTTAATGTACGAAATATCTCTTGACGCACCACATTATCGGTTGTAGTCTTTGTTCTCTTTCTTACCTACTGCTAGGAACCTACCGCTTTTCGTTGTTCAAGAAAAGTAGTCACCAACCCAACGGCCCGCACCCAGCCTTTAACCAGGGGCAATTTGCACAATTATTATGCACATATCCCAAAATACAGTCATCGGCGTAATGCTCGACCGAACCGAAGTAGCAGCACTCATAGGAGTCACTCCAAGAACTATCTCGGACATGGTACAGAGTGGACGACTGCCAGCGCTTAGATTCAATGCGAGACTCACCAGATTTCGCAGGGAGGACGTAATTAAGTTTATCGAGAGCGCGGAATACCACCCTCAGGCCGTTTAATTTGTGCGTTCCCCCAGAGAACGGTTTCCCCCAGAAACTACCAATTACACACATACCACACAACAACCTAACACTAAGACGAATGAACAATAAGACGACGGACAATAATACAAGGCTCGGGGATGCTCACTCCTGGGCCAGCCAACTACTTCCACGATGGGACAAGGGGCTAATAAATTCTGGTGGGCTGAATAGGGAAAGCAAATGGAAAGACAGATTGAAGACATAAAAAAAGCGCCCGAAGCTACGACACTCCGGGCACCTCAAAGCAAAACGCGCTCAACCAACGCGATTCAAGATAATACAGGAACCTACGTAGTTAGTCAACAGGGTTCGCTCGAAGACCAGCATCCATACGTCCAACTCCAGGCCATGCTGGGGGATGTTCTCGTAATGCTGCATTCTGCTGCGAATCAGTCCAGCAAGCCTAGGTGTATTGAGACGGTAAAGACGGCAGCTAACTACATCAAGAGGATACACCGCATCCATCGCTCGCTTTTCAGAGCAGGTGCTGCTGATCCACAATACCCCCGCGCTCCAGTCCGAATCATTGAGATAAAGGGATACATCAGAGATGTACTGAAATGGGTGCGCAATTCCTCTCTCTATATGGGATCAAGGAGGCGCTGAAAGAGCCCACAGAGCGACTCACAAAAGCTCACGGGCACCTAGCGAAATTCATTGCAGAAAACCCCGAGAAAAGCACTAGATGCGAGTTAGCAAACGGAGGGTTAAGCAAATGAGCACTCTCGTCACTCCTGACAAGGTCAACAATTTGATCGACGTCGATGATGTAATTAAGCCACCGCCAAGAGCCGGAACCGGGCTGCACGGATGGCTCTTTGGGCAAGCGTGCCGGTTAAAGGAACTAGGCGCAACTCCGGAAGAAGCCGAGATCTATCTCAGAGCGTCCTTGGATAAGCACCAACCGGGAAGAGATATTCTTGCACGGGAAATGAACGAGGCGATACGCAATGCTTTTGCAACTGGAGAAAGGTCCAACGGCCCGCAGTGGCCGAAACCCAAGGTCAAAGACATCAAGGCCATAGTAGAAGGCGAACGGGCGTACACCCTGGCGAAACTCAAAGGAAGCTCTCCGCACAATGGTCTAGAAAATCTGATGGCCGGGGAAGCCATAGACACACTCTTTACCGGCAACCCACTCCTATGTCTGGCATCGTCTCAGTCACACGCGCAGACGTTGGAGAGGGAAAGGTGGCGAGACCATGAGAAGAACCTGCAGTTCATCGTTCCATCGCCTATGTCAGAACCTTTTGGCCTCACGCAGGTTGGAAAGAAGTCACCACGTTGCCTCGGTAACGTCGGGCCAAGAAGGTTCTTAGTGGTTGAATACGACATGTCGCCGGAGTCAGGATTATGGGAACCGCTACTGCAAAGATGGGTGAAAAAGGGGATCAGTATCTTTGATGCTCAAGCCGCTCTTCTGGTTAATCTGGCAACTAACCAGGGTCTCAGAGTTCCGTTAGCCTGTGTGGTCCACTCAGGGAACAAGAGTTTACAAGGTTGGTATTACGTCCAAGGCTTTGAGGATGGGCGAGTGCTGCCCTTCTTCCAACGAGCCGTGGGTCTGGGAGCTGATAGAGCGACTTGGACTAAGTGTCAGTTAGTTAGGTTGCCGGGAGGTCTGCGGGAAAACGGTAACCGCCAAGAGGTCGTCTACCTGAATCCGGCTGTGATTATTGGGAAGGAGGGTTCGAGCAATGGAAGCAACTGATGCGATAGAACAACCCGTGGGGTTACAGAATGCGGAGGCACAGCTTCCTCCAATTGCTAACCCGACGCCCCCTGACGACGAACAGCCTTGGTTCGGAAGGATCTATGCCAATGGAAGCGGGTATTATCTCGATAATGGCATTGGTGGCTGGAGCTACGTGACAGAAACAAATGCGGAGCGAGCCTTGCGGGCCATGGGAATAAGCAAAACCCGCGATACACCCACCACCTCACCCCTCGACAGGACGTTCTTGGCTCTCCAGATGCGTCACAAGGTTGACTTTGCCGGGCCGCTGGCCGGGTACAAGAGTGGAGTAACAGAACAGAATGGACTGAAGGTGTTGGTTACCAAACCCACGAAAATAATAACTCCGGTGAAAGGAGAGTTCCCAGTTATCAACGCCATCCTGAATGGATTAGTGAGAGACAAACGTAAGTACATCGACGCATATGTGAAGCACACCTACGAAGGTTTGGCGCTTTGCATAGAGACAGGAAAGAACGACTACGGCCCGGTGTTGGTTCTAGCGGGGCCAAAGAATTCAGGGAAGAGTTTTTTTCAACAACACATCCTTACCCCACTCCTCGGCGGTCGAGCGGAGAACCCATACCAGTACATGACGGGCGAGACGCCATTCAACAGTGAACTAACCGGTGCGGGCCACCTGATGCTAGAGGACGAAAGTGCAGCCAAGGATATCAAGACAAGGGTTAAATTCGGCACTTACATTAAGAAGTTCGCGGCGAATAAAATGGCTAAATCTCACGGGAAGAACAAAGAGGGCGTATCCGTGTTCCCTTTTCAACGGCTGAGTGTAAGCGTCAATGATGAGCCAGAGCATCTCGAAGTATTGCCACCGATTGATGACTCCCTATCAGACAAACTCATCATTCTGAAGTGTTTTCAGGTCACGTTACCCATGCCAAACATTACCCCGAGGGAAAAAAAAGCGGTGGACGATGCCATCGCAAGAGAACTGCCAGCGTACCTATATTGGGTTCTAAATGAATTCAAAATCCCTGAGGATATAAAGGCCAGCGAGAAGGAGTCGAGGTATGGGTTCAAAATTTTCCAAGACCCAGGGATCCTTGAGGCTATCGAGGGCACAGCACCGGAGACACAACTAATTGAGCTGCTGGAAGGGCGGTTCTTTTACGATGTGGAGCTGTATGAACACGAGGCAGGCACGAGCTTCCGCAAAGATCCTGAAAAGGGGGCAAGGAAAGTAAGAGAAACACATTGGATCACCTTGGGAACAGCCGCAGAGATTTTTTCCAAGCTTACGGAGACCGAAAATATCTCCCGTACAAATAATGCCGCGAGAAAGTTGCTCAGCTCGCCCAAAGCCTGCGGGATCTACCTCTCAAGGCTTGCAGCCAAGCACCCCGAGTTAATCAAACAGTACCGGGGAAACAGAGGGATGAACAAGTACAAGATCTGGTGCGACCCGAAGAAGTACTTGGCCGACGAAGACGGAGGTAACCTGACAGCGATGGAGGAGGAGTCGTAAGGCATGCGTTTTGCAAGGGTTGGCTACGGCCAGGGGGCAACATACCTCTGTTTGCATGGTTTGTGCATGGTTTTTGCATGCACCACCTGGCCGCCAGCCCGCTCCCAGACTTGATCGCCAGGTACCAGAGGTAATGGAGGTATGTTGTTTTTGAATTTTAAAATAGAAGAGATATACAGGGGCTGGCACCCAAGCCGTGGTGTCACGCCCCGGCCACACACAGAGAAATGCCGAACAAACATACCTCCATTACCTCTGCTGCGCCGGGGAATGGCTCTGGTAAAGGCTTGGCGGGCGATTTGACCATGCAAAGACCATGCAAAGACCAGAAAGAAATTCCATGAAAGAAATTGCTAACGAGAACGAGGATGAGACTTCTAAAAAGCGTCGGATAAGAAGCGGTCACATCCTCAACTTGGCCGAACTCCGAGAGGATAGTTCGATGCTCAGTCAGCTCCTCGCCAAATACCAGTGCGATAACTACCATATCCAGCTTCGCACCGGCGCGTCGGATCTGTTGGAAAGCGCTTGGTTGAAGCGGCAGATCCATACTGCCGATATCCTCGACGTTCTGTGGGATGAATGGGACAAAGGCAAGACCTTATGATCAATCCCAACGAGACCAACCGCAACTATCACAACTCTAATCCGCTAGCCTCGCCCCTTACCCACTGAGCCAATGAGATCTAAAACTTTAACCTCGCCCTGGGACCCTGCATCCCCGACGACACTTCTGGAAGTCGAGATCACCCAAAAGAAAGGATCTCCCGGTTGGCAAGCGCGTCTAAAGAGCCGCACACCAATATTCTACGGCTCAACGCTTGCTGGGATATCCCAAACCTCAACACCCGTCATCTTAACCGCGACTGACTTCAAGAAGGCCGAACTCGAAGGCCAGAACCTCCTGGCGGTAGCACGAGACGTGATGAGAGAAACTCTGACGCTGCCTCCTCCTGAGTTACCGCCTACGCCTGAATGGGTTCTCAATTTGCAGCGATCCGACTCTGAGTCCCCGACAGTGGTGCCTCAGTTCATCCTCGATTTGCAGCGAGCCCCAGAGCCAGCCGACCCAATAGAGCTGCTCCTCGATTCGATGGAATCTCCAGCGGCACCTCCTACGACTCAAAGCATCCTCGATTCGATTTAATAGCCGGACGTGGCTCGCACAACTCGCGCCTAAAAACAATCCATTGGGCGCGAACGCAGATTTGCTTTTGTCATTGCGTTTGCTCACACCTTAACCCACAGGACTAGAACGCCTTAGCTGGCTTTTGATCCTCCCACTTCTACTAGCTCAATTCGGGACCACAAATACCAGTATAGGTTCAGCTAAGAGTATTAGGCTAGACTAGCTCTCGATCAACCAGTCTTAACCACCAAGGGGCTGAACCACCCCAAACCTCCTCACGAGGACAATACGGATGAGAGAACAGCCTGTTTCAGGACATGATTCGGGCAGATTCGCCTGTTTTAGGACACTTGCGCCTGTACAGCGCGTCTGCCTTGCCACTCTCTCGCTGCTGTAGTGACTTCGCTCTGTCCTGATGTCATCCTTGGTAGCAACTCTTAGTATGTCAATACGTCCTATTCCTTGGAGTTTCGTCTTGGGACTGCTGGCAATCGTAGCATTTGTGGCACTCCTCTTCGCGACGTTCACATTTGTTCTCTTTCGCTTCTACCCTCTCCCATCCTCAGCAGCAGATTTCGGTCAAGCAATAAGCGGAATCTCAGCCCTATTCACTGCGCTAGCCTTCGCAGGTGCGCTCTATGCCGTATTCCTACAGCGTAAAGCTTTAGAGCTGCAACAACAGCAGATGACCAAAGAGATCGGCGAAGTACAGCAACAGACCAAATTGTTGACAGAACAGCTCCAGCAAGTTGCGCCAATCCAGCATCTTATCATAAAGGCAGATGCCACTGACCAACTTCTTGACGTGCTCTTTAATGCCGCTCAGGAGAGCATCAACGAGGCAATACTCCACGTAGAGACGAGCGAAACAGGCGGTCCGTTACGCCGTGAAAGAGCCCGTACGTTGCGCCAATGGCTTGAGGTATACCTAAAAGCCTCCAAGCTTTTCCTCGTTAGTGGCGAAGGTATGGCCCAAGAAATTGCCGTTCCGAAAGTACGTGGCACAGAGATGCGCGTCCATGCGGTCTGGACGAAAAAGCGTGAAGAGATCGCGCACCAACTAGGAGAATGGGCAACGGAAATCAAAAAGAATTTTGTATGAGGCTTTGCACCAGAGCGAAAAAGCGTGGCCACGGAATGTTCTAGGTGCTCCAGTGAATCCTAGCCCCAGCCATCGTTGTGTCGGCAATCATCATCGCGCTCGCTTTCCGGTATGCGCCGGTAATCAATCCCATCGATGCTTCTCGCCATTGGTCATTCGACCATTGGACCGGCGACTTCCATCCTGAAAGGTGAACCTGATTGACCGCCAGATAGATCATGCTTGCCTGGCGGCTTTTGTTTGCAGTTTCAGTAACGTTGGTTTGTGAGGTTTAAATAAATCTTTATTTCCTCCTACGTAAAAAGTTGCGACAACCTGTTTCATGAGTGAAACTGGTTATTGAGAATTGAATTATGAAGATCGGATACGCGAGAGTTTCAACTGACGACCAGCACTGTGAAAACCAAATTGAGGAACTCATAAAAGCTGGTTGCTACCGGCGGCACATCTACCAAGACAAAGCTTCCGGCGGCACCTGGGAACGACCCCAATTACATAAGGCTCTAGACCACCTCCGAGAAGGGGACGTTTTTATCGTTTGGAAGTTAGACAGATTAAGTCGCAGTCTAAGCGATTTATTACTCCTTCTCGATCGGATCAAAAAGGCAGGTGCTGGTTTCAAAAGCTTGACAGAGGCGATTGATACAACTACGGCTGGCGGCGAACTAATCATGCATGTTCTGGGAGCCTTCGCTCAATTCGAGCGCTCAATCATTAAAGAGCGCACCATGCTTGGCTTGGCGAGAGCTAGAGCGAACGGCAAGATCGGTGGCAGCCGACCAAAGCTCGATAAGGACCAAGAGGCCGAGGTTGTTCGCATGATTGCATCTGGTGACAAGACTCAAGTCGAGGCTGGTAAACTGTTCCATGTGAGTAAGGCAACTGTTTCTCGAATCATGCAACGGCAAGCGGATAAGAAAAAAGCCAAGCTGTTGAACGTAGCATAAGCAGAACGGCAGGCTCCCCACCAAACGCGCCTATAAGTCATCCTGGCGCGATTGCCGAGCGAGCGTTGTAGCGAGTCCCCATCAGCCACCTAGACTTAACTTACCCCGTGGCAACCGCCGAGCCTCTCTAAGCTGCTTGACGGGGCAATCCTGTTAGTCATTCGAGAGAGTAAGACAGTTTCTCTCGTCGGGAGACCCCGCGACCATCCGACCATCCGACCATCCTCCGATCATCCTTCGCCCTAGCTGGGTAGGATATAACAATTTCCGCACACACAAAGAACCACCCCACCGGGGGCGGGCATGGGACCTCCGGGACCCTATAAGGCTTGGAGCCGGTCGAGCCTCGCACAATTTACAAACAAAAAGAGGTTGTAAATTTTTAACTTTATACAAAAAGGGGTTTCGGACGAACTCCCCACCCCTGGTGTTGCCCCCTAGCCTGCTATGCTTGTTCTCCGTATTGCCTGACCCTGGATCTAACTAACTATTATGTCACCACAACACTTAGGTGGCAGGGTACCTGTTAGTTGGCGCGGGATGAAACTTTTCTCCTGTGTATTGAAAATTTGTACTTGCACAACTGCTTTGCTTATGATTTATTCGCATACTCTTCCTTTCCCTTTTTCCTCTCTCGGATTACAGGATCAACCTTTGATAGCCACATCAGAGGCTTTCTCTTTAACAACTATGCAATCAACTTCAGAACAACTCGCTTATTTAGAAGATCTGGAAGCTTTGAAAATCGAAGCCATCCGCAATTATTTATCTATGATAGGGACAAAAGGTGGGGCTGCCAATAAGGGGAAGCCTGGCCGGAGTGAGATTGCGCGAAGGGCTGCCATCGCCAGGAACCTGAAGGACCCTGGCTGGCAAGCTAGGATTGTCCGAAGTAAGACCGCTGCGGCACTATGATAACGAAGATTTGTACAGTTTGTAAGGTAGAAAAGCCACTGGATGAGTTTTCTCTGAGCGCTCACAACAAACGTGATGGGCGAAAAAGTTGGTGTAAAGAGTGCTGTAGTAAAAAGGCGAGAGTCCACGAGCAAAAGCCGGAAGTTAAGGCTCGGACTAGCGCTCGGCAAAGGGTCCGCAGCGAAAGGCCGGAAGTTAAGACCAAAAAGCAAAACGAAAAGTTAAAACGTAACTATGGTTTAGATGTTGGGGTGTTAGCTGTAATGGTACTGGCCCGCGACGGTAAATGTGACATTAGCGGGGAAGAGACAGATCTAGTTGTGGACCATATCCACGGAACTCAAATAGTCCGTGGTCTTATTAGCCGGAAACGCAACTCTGGAATAGATCTGCTCGGAGACAACCTGGAAGGTGTTCTAGAAGCTGCGGACTATCTGGTTGCAAGTCAGTTTGACGTCTTCGCTGGCATTAAACGACAACAGTTGAAAGCCGCGTAAGCTTAACGGGGAAAACGAGGGGATGAAAGGGCAGACAACAGGGCAGGTTTCTACGGCGGGGGATACAAGGACCCTGCTTGTATCTAAAGATTCGCCAGATCCTGACTGTTTAATGCCAGCGGCCATCCTGGGACCCGTAGTCAGGGGAAACAAACTGGTCGAGCGCAGGGGTGATGTTGCAATCTATCAAGGGCCATATCCTCGCGAATTTGAAGTCATTGTAATCCGAGTGGCAGAAGAAAGTGTCTTTGGTGGGAAGGTAGTGCCGCGTAGGGAATTGTATCCCGCCGCCGAATTGTGGGGTACTTACGGGTGGACTTATTCGCCAAATTCCCATTCCAACCCATTAGGAGCAGCTCGGGAGAAGATGAAGCAACTGGCGAGGAGAATGAAGTGAACTACGCAGGTTCTACTACCCGCCGGAAGAAACAGGTAACCAACACGATACGGCTGATTCCATGGGTGGCAGCGGAAGACGAGGAGTTGCGGGCGAATATAATTGCTCTACTCAAAGACGCAAATCTAGAGCCAACGGCGTCCCTTATTGCTCTCTACGTTGCTACAGCTCAGCGCGTACGCGACTCGAACCGGCGCACCGGCCTTGAGGGCCGGAGTTTTACGAGGGATATCGATGGCGTGACGCCAGTATTGACGCGAGATTTTCCCGGTTTTCGATCGAGGGGCATTGGATCGGTCGGGAAGCCCCAGCCGTCGCCCGGGCTCTACAGTGAAATTACTTTCCCGAAATGGGAATCTCCGATGTCGCCTAGTTGTGGTGCATTTGTGACACAAAATTTTCATTTTTCCCAGGATAAAAGCGTTATACTGAAGCGTGCCGCAAAACGAGCGGATTACACACGTTATTCAAAAGACCCCAAAAACTGGATCGCAGTATGAAAAGACAAAACTCCCCTCATTCTGCGTCATCCGAGACACAGTCTCCCCCCACAAGAGAACCGATTGACTATCGCGAGACTGGTGCTGTCGGACGACGTTTTTTTCTCAGGAAGATGGGCATTGCGGGTGCCTCGTTGGCACCGGTGCTTGCTCTGCTGGTTGCGTCCTCAGCGATGGCGCAAGACGAATTTTTGGAGTTCAAGGGCGGCATCGGCGTGATCCCGGTCTCGAGCCTCGGGTCGACGGGGGTAGTGGTCGCCAACGTCGTGCGGGGAATTCAGCCGGCTGGAGAGCCGTGGAGGATTAGGGCTCTGAGCGCGGAGGTGAAGGCCGATGGCCGAATCCATGTAGAGGGGCGTGGTCTACTTCTTGCCGGCGGCAACGCAATTGGGACGAATGGTAAGCAGAGCGTCTTCGCGACGCTGATCTGTGGGCCACTGCCTAACGGGCCGTTTACCGTCCATAGCACGCCAGTCGCTAATGCCGTCGCGCTAGCGGCTGACGGCGATTTCACGATCGACGATATCCTTTCGCCGGCTCCCTCGAACTCCTGCGACAACGCGGTACTCCTGATCCGAAATGTGGGCGGCGTTTGGTTCGCCGCCGGCATTCCGCAGGTCATTGAATGACTAACGGGATAGCGGGAGGGAAGCTGCGATTAGGGGTGAAGACACGAAAGTGCTAAAATTGTCCGGTTCGTTAGGTCGAACGAATCGGACATTTACCGGTCATTCGCCTATTTGTGCGATAGTGTACGCTAAGGAGCCTGATTTTTGGCATAAGGGTTGCCAAGTAAAGAGCACAGATACTGGATTTAGAAGGTGTTTGTTGAGTCGGCGAGGACCGGAACCAACTGTTGTTTGTGCTTTTTCCGCCGGAGCGGATTTTTTATACTCGGTGTGCCGGTCAAGGGAGAGACGAGTCGACGAAAAGCTCTGACACTGCTCCGGAGATTGGTCAATTCGCCTCCCGCCGAGACTCTCTACTTCTTAACGTTTTCGTCGGCAACATGTTGCTTTCTATCGGTCTATCCCATTGCCGGTGAATCGGAGTCCGATGAGTGCATAGCAGCCAGAAAGGAACTTGAAACGTTGCTACGGGAAATCGACGTGACCGAGAGACGTATTCAGAAGACGAACACGGCAATGGATGCCGAAGATATCTACGCTGCCACTATCGCTGTACTGGCTTCACGAGTAGCGAAGGATGAAGCCTCGTTCGCGACTCTCGCCGGCCGCAAGGAAGTCCTACAAGCCAACGTGGAGACTGCTTGCTACAAATGCTCGGACCTTCGCAAGCCAGAGGTCTTGCTCGAATTGATCGGCAAGAATACGCCAGAAGCCAACGATATCCGGCTCAAGCTGCGAACGGAGCTAAAGAAGCGCATATCGCGCATTGACCTCGTGTTCTACCCGGACAGTTCGAATATTGGGATGGGCATTACCTACGTCAATAATATTCGCCACCTTGCCGTGTTCTCTAAGGAAAAGAACTTGGTTCTTCTGATCGAGGATTCTCAAGGTCCGGAAGATAGCGCGCAACGGGTAAAAGAGTTCCTCGATAAACAAGCTGATGCTCTGAGTTGAGGCTCCGGTATTGTGACTAAACAGCGTTTCCGCTACACTCCGGGCATGGCAGAATCCGATATCGAAACCAGAGTTGAAGAACTGGAAGATGCGCTGAAAGCGTATAAGACCATCATTGATTCACTGAAGGACGATCTCAGCCTGATCATCTCTCAGACGCGACCCGTTCGCGATGCGATTGTCCATATGTCCGGTCAGACACCAAACGACCGCTGGAGTCCTGAACTAATCGAGCGATGAAAGAACTTCGTAGACAAGTACAGCCCGCGGGAATTCCAGCGCCACCTTTAGCCCGAGTTCGTTCCTCCGATATAAACGGGATTGCCAAACCGAGGCGCCAAACCTCATCATTGCGAGGTGTTGAACATCCCGACGGCCACTCTCATCCTGGGTGTTGCTACGCTCGTCCTTAGTGTCGTTATCGCCTGCGTGACCTCGTACATCGCCATTCAGCAATGGCAGACGGCCCAAAACAAACTTTGGCTCGACCTCTTCGATCGGCGATTACCGGTTTTTGAGGATGTAATGAGCTTCACTGAGATCGTATCGACCAAAGAGAGTATCACTCTTGAAGAAGTCCAAAAGTTCAAGTTCGCAACTAAGAGTGTGCGGTTCTTGTTCAACCGGCAGACGCAAGACTACTGCGATAACCTGTACGAGGAGGCTTACGCCGTTCACAGGGGCAAGCAGAGAATCGATTCCTCGGACGAAGGCGAAGAACGCGAGCAGTTCATAACTACATGGCAGGAGCAAAGAGTTTGGTTCAATGACCAGCGGAAGGAAATCCCGAAGCGGTTCGCTCCATTCTTGAAGATCCGTGGATAGCCGACACCTCGCTCCGAGCGTTCCTGGGGCATCTTAGCGCACCAAGTAGCCCGAGTTCGTTTCGGATTCCCGGCAATACCATTGCAAGGGTCGAGTCGAGAAAGCCGCTCCTGGGGCAATGTGGAAGCTTGTATGCTAAAGGCGGGTCCAATATTCTCTCCGCTTTCCCTCCGAAAATGAAACTGGCCTTGCCTTCACTTGTCGTGGTCGGATTGATCGGTTGCCTGTTGAGACCGGAGATCTTGTCCGCCGAAAATCCCTCCTCGAGCCCGACACCGTCGCTCGAGCAGCGTGTAAGTGAGCTGGAACAGAAGATCCAGGCAATCGAAAATATTCCCGCTGTTGCCTTAGCTTTAAAACTGCGTTGGTCGGCCGAACAGAATACAGCGACTCCAGTGCCAAGTCCACAAACCGACTCTCCCCTGGAACTCGTTAGCTGGGAGTACAAATTTAAAGCTGGACAATACAGCTACGAAAACCGCCACCTGTTCACTTACGTCCTCAAGAACTTATCAGACAAACCAATCAAGCTCGTCGACGGCACACTCTTGTTCACCGACCTACTTGGCGAGAAACTAATAGCCATCAAACTGGATCGTGACGCCAAATACCCAGCAGGAAAGACTGCTTCAACTAGCGGTGCCTGGAACGTTAACACCTTTGATTCATCTGGTGGCGAAGGTCGCATGACAACAATAAGCCACGACGACGTTAAGGCGACGCTCTTAATCCGAAACGTCGTTTTCGGCGATAACAGCACTTGGAACGCTAAACCGCCACAGCAATAATCATCGGAGACCCGCTATGATTCGGTTAAAAACCGCGTTTGCGCTAGCGAGTGCAGCGGCCTTGTCGCTATTGGTTTCAGGCTGCGAAAGCAGTCCTTTTGGGTTTACTCCGGCTCAGTTAAATACTCTGCGAACCGAGCCGATAGAACCGCTAACAATCGATTACCAATCTGTTGTTAGGGCAACCCTCCACAACGTGCTCAAAGATCCGATGAGCGCGGTATTCGAGTTTTCCGAGCCCGTCAGAGACATGCATTTACTTCAGCCCTTTAATGCCGTCCTGGACTTCCACCTTGCCGCATTTCAGAACATCCGAGGATCGAACTCCCGGTTCTGGCATCGCGTTCCGTTGGTCATCCATCGCGGCAACTTCTTCTCCTGCTGCCCTGTGTTCGTCGAACTGATCTGCGCCGGGGTAGGAGGTTCGGGCTTGTAAGTTCCCCATCGTGGCTTCCACTTTGGTTCGTCGCTCAACAGCTCCTTGCACAAGCGCTCAAGCAGATCGTTTGGCTTGCTGAATCCTGCGTAGTCTTACAACGCCGCAAACGCATATACGGCACAGTCCCACGGCCGCTAGTTTTCTCAGCCCATCCGGCGCACAACCTGGACGCCTACTCAGTTTCTCCCCCGCTGGGTAGCTGTTCTTGCTTTTATCCCATCACCGCAGCACCCAGCTTAGAGCGTGCGATCGCCGCCCAGGTTACGAAGGTTCATGTGCGATGACCTCCAGCATCGCAGAACATCTGTGCCACCTTCATGCGCCTGCCGCTAGCGTCCCTGAACTCGCGATCGAACACCGCTTTGTGGTGCGCCTGCTGATTACTGCAATTCCGCAGTTACGGAGGTGCTGCCGAAATCGTCCCCAATGGTCAGTACCACAGTGACTGGGTTGAAGAGGCCGGTCAAATCCACGCCTGTGCCCTCCGCCTTGAATGTGAACATGTTGTTGCCCTGCGGTACAATCTGAACCTGCATGCTCACTCCGTTGATGCCCCCCTGGAAAGCAAACCCATTGGGATTCAGTTGGAACGAGCCCGCCGGAATTGTTACGGAGAAGGTGCCAATCTGCAGGGTCACGTTTTCCGTAACAGGGTTAATCCCATTGCTGTTCGCGCCCAGGGTGAAGGACTCATTCAGATCGAAGCCCTGCTGCGCAATTTCGAGCTTAGCGGAGGACGTGGCGAACGGCGTAGCGCAACTTAGGCTGCTGGGATTAAAAGTGATCGTTCCTGTGGCTTGTGGCCCCCCTGCGAAAGTACCCGTGAAAGTGTAAGCGCCGTTCAGGGGTCCGAGCGGTTTTGTCAGCGTGGTGGTCCCGGCTAGGTTTGTATCTATAAAAATCGAATCGGTGATGGTTATCGAAGGACCCGATGTCGGCGTGGCGACTATGGAGTAGTTGAACGTTTGGGGTCCCGGAAGCAGCTGCCCGTTTGCAGAAAGGGTAATGGTGTAGCTGGTGCAACTCGGGGTAAC
>WNFI01249909.1_pt1 | contig 16926 bp, 15 predicted proteins | sample 5400471 | NCBI WGS metagenome assembly WNFI01 (sample SAMN13153348, study PRJNA577476) | soil metagenome | isolation source: 100 cm saprolite on Douglas fir-dominated hillslope | place: USA:California | collected 2013-09-17 | reverse complement strand
TGTGGTCTTGAGCTGCGACATCATCTGCTCGAGCGAGCCGCGCATGCCGGAGATCGAGGCTGCGGACTTCTCGCGCTTCTGATGGGCGCGGTAGCTGGTGACTTCGCGGGCGCGGGCTTCGCTTTCGACCACGGCGAGGCGGTCGCCTGCTTCCGGCGGGCCGTTGAAGCCCAGCACTTCGACCGGAACCGACGGGCCCGCCTCGTCAATGGTGTCGCCCTGATCGGAAATCAGCGCGCGAACCCGGCCCATTTCTGCGCCGGCAACGACGATGTCGCCGACACGCAGGGTGCCGCGCTGCACCAGCACGGTGGCCACCGGGCCGCGGCCACGATCGAGCTTGGCTTCGATCACGGTGCCTTCGGCCGGGCGCGTCTCGTTAGTCTTGAGGTCGAGCAGTTCGGCCTGCAGCGCAATCATTTCCAGGAGCTTGTCGAGGTTGGTCTTGTTCTTGGCGGAGACTTCGACATCCACCACGTCGCCGCCGAGCGATTCCACCTGAACCCCATGCTGCAGCAATTCGGTGCGCACGCGCTCCGGCCTGGCGTCGGGCTTGTCGATCTTGTTGATGGCGACGATCATCGGAACCTTCGCCGCCTTGGCGTGATTGATGGCCTCGATGGTTTGCGGCATGACGCCGTCATCCGCCGCGACAACCAGGATCACGATGTCGGTGACCTTGGCGCCGCGCGCACGCATTGCGGTGAACGCGGCATGGCCAGGCGTGTCGATGAAGGTGATTTTCTTGCCGCTTTCCGGCGAGGTGACCTGATAGGCGCCGATATGCTGCGTGATGCCGCCGGCCTCGCCGCTGACCACATTGGCATGGCGCAGCGCATCGAGCAGCGACGTCTTGCCGTGATCGACGTGTCCCATCACGGTCACCACCGGAGAGCGCGGTTCGGTGTCGGTCGAATCATCGACGATGTCGAACAGGCCTTCCTCAACGTCGGATTCGGCCACGCGCTTGACCGTATGGCCCATTTCCTCGGCCACCAGCTGCGCGGTATCGGCGTCGATCACGTCGGTGATCTTCACCATCTGGCCTTGCTTCATCAGGAGCCTGATCACGTCCACGGCGCGTTCGGCCATGCGGTTGGCGAGTTCCTGAATGGTAATGGCTTCCGGGATCGTCACTTCGCGAACAAGCTTCTCTTTCGGCTCGTTCGATTGATGCCCCTTCAGACGCTGGGTGCGGCGGCGGAACGAGGCGATCGAACGCTCGCGCACATCGTCCGCGCTCAATGCGGTCACCAGCGTGAGACGCCCGCGCTGCTTCTGCGGCGCCGGTTTGGCGGTTGTCTTCGGCGGGGTGGCCGGGCGGGCGACGCCGCCGGGGCCGCGACGGATCTGGCGCGGGCCTTCATCCTCGTCGGTGGCGTCGGCGGCAACGCCAGGAGCCCGCGCGGCCGGTGCCGCGGCGCGCGCCGCAGTGGTCGCGGCCGCGGCTTTGGCCTCGGCCTCGCCGAAACGCTTCTTGGCTTCAAGTTCAGCCTTGCGCTTGGCTTCCTCGTCAGCCCGATGGCGTTCTTCCTCGGCCTTCCTGCGGGCCTCGGCGGCTTCACGCTCGGCCTGCTCGATGCCTTCCTTGCTGTTGCGACGGGCGGCTTCCGCCTCCGCGATGCGGCGCTCTTCCACATCACGCATTTTTGCATCCGCCAGCGCGCTGGCGCGGGCGGAGCGTTCGTCTTCGGTCAGGGTTCGCAGCACCACGCCGGAACCACCGCGCGGCGCAGCCGGGGCTGACGGGCGGGACAGGGGGGCCCTCGCCGGCGCAGCAGCCTTGGCCGCCACCGGCTCGGGCGCGGGCGGTGCCTCGGACGCGGGCTGATCGCCGCCGATGCGGCGCTTGCCGCGCTTCTCGACCACCACCTGCTTGGTCCGGCCATGGCTGAAGCTCTGGCGCACGGTGCCCTGCTCGACGCGCGGCTTGAGCGTCAAGGTCTTGGTCGGGACACTCAGTGTCTTGTCGCCAGGCGTTTTGGTATCAACCATTCAACAGTCCCAATCTTGTTGCGTCGTGCGTCTCCGCACAGTCTTTGTCAGCTAATTCTTGGCCGTCATGCCGCCAGCATTGCCGTCGTCCGCCAGCCGGTATTGGACCAGAGTCTGGCAGCGCGACAGGAACGTCTTGCCCGCCGGGCCCGCGAGCAGGGCAGCATGTATCACATTTGACCGGCCCAATGCCAAATCCAATTGCGCCGATGTCAGCACGTTGATGACCGGAAATTCGTGCGGTTCATCGATATTTCCAGCGGTTTGCCGGATCATCGCGTCCAATTTCCGGATTCCGTCCGCGGCACCGTCGGCCGCATGGATCAAAGCCCGGGCCTGATGCTGTTCGAGCGCGGTTTCGACCTTGGTGAAGCCGGACACCACCTGCCCCGCCTTGGCAGCCATGGCGAGGGCCTCGACGGCGCCACGAACCAGCAGGTTTTCGGTATCCCGCGCCAAGGTCGGCGATATCAGGACGTTTCGCCTAAAACCCTTGGCGAACAGATTTCGCCGGGCGGCTTCGGAAACCGCCTTGTGCGATGCTGAAACCCACAGCCCGCGACCAGGAAGCTTGCGCTTCAAATCCGGGATCGCGTCGCCCGAGGGCGAAACCACAAACCGGATCAGTTCATCGATCGGCCGCACCACTCGCGTGACCGCACACATCCGCAGCGTCCCGGACTTGGTGGTCCGAGGTCCGTTGTCGAGATCTGCCGGGTCTGCGAGGGCAAGCATGCGCGTGGCATCGCTCCTTAAACCGGTTCGTCTGCGGTGGTTTCAGCGGCTGCGGCCTTCTTTTCCAGGTCGGCCGCGGTGATCCAGCCGGCGATGACGCGCGCCTGCATGATCAGGCTCTCCGCGTCCTCGCGGGAGATCTCGCTGGCGTCGAGAATGCCGGGATGCTTGGTCGGCTCGCCGCCTTCCTTGCGCTCGCTCCAGCCTACCAGATCGTCGGTGGCGCAACCGGCCAGATCCTCGACGGTCTTGATGTCGTTCTCGCCAAATTTCACCAGCATCTTCGAGGTTACGCCGGGCACCGTTTTCAAAGCGTCATCCACACCGAGTTCCTTACGTTTGTTTTCAAGCTCGGATTCGAGCTGCTCAAGATATTCGCGGGCACGGCTCTGCAATTCGTTCGCGGTCTCGTCGTCGAAGCCTTCGATACCCGCCAGTTCCTTGGTATCGACCAGCGCGAGTTCCTCAACCGAAGTAAAGCCTTCCGACGCCAGCAACTGGCCGACGACTTCGTCCACGTTCAGTGCCTCCATGAACACCCGCGTGGAGTTCTCGAAGTCAGCCTGACGGCGCTCGGATTCTTCCTGCTCGGTCAGGATGTCGATGTCCCAGCCGGTCAGCTGCGAGGCCAGACGCACATTCTGCCCGCGCCGTCCGATCGCAAGCGATAGTTGGTTATTGGTATCGGGCACCACAACCTCGATCCGCTCGCGATCTTCGTCGATCACGACCTTGGAGACTTCCGCCGGCGCCAGCGCATTAACCACGAAGGTTGCAATGTCGGGCGACCACGGGATGATGTCGATCTTCTCGCCCTGCAATTCATTGACCACGGCCTGCACCCGCGAGCCGCGCATGCCGACGCAGGCGCCGACCGGATCGACCGACGAATCCCGTGAAATCACGCCGATTTTCGCGCGCGACCCCGGATCCCGCGCGACCGCCTTGATTTCAACGATGCCATCGTAGATTTCCGGCACTTCCTGCGCGAACAGCTTCGCCATGAATTGCGGATGGGTGCGCGACAGGAAGATCTGCGGGCCGCGGGTTTCGCGCCGCACGTCGAAAATATAGGCACGGACGCGGTCGCCGTTGCGGAAGACTTCGCGCGGCAGCATCTCGTCGCGGCGCACGATGGCTTCGCCGCGGCCGAGATCGACAATGACGCTGCCGTATTCGACGCGCTTGACGATGCCGTTGACGATATCGCCGATACGGTCCTTGAATTCCTGATATTGCCGGTCGCGCTCGGCTTCACGCACCTTCTGCACGATCACCTGCTTGGCGGACTGTGCGGCGATGCGGCCATATTCAAGCGGCGGCAGGGTATCGGCGATGGTGTCGCCGATCTGCGCGCCCGGATTGGCCCGGCGCGCGTCCTCGAGCGAGATCTGGTTCGACGAATTCTCGACCTGATCGACCACCAGCATGTGACGCGACAGCCGCAACTCGCCTTTCTTGGCGTCGATTTCGGCGTGAACGTCGGTCTCGCTGCCGTAGCGCGCCCGCGCCGCCTTGGCGATGGCGTCTTCCATTGCCGCGATCACGATGCCCCGGTCGATCGACTTTTCACGCGCAACCGCGTCCGCGATCTGAAGCAATTCGAGTTTATTGGCGCTGACAGCTGCCATGGCTCAGTCTCCTTCGGTGTGGTCGATCCGGCCTGTCCGCAGTTTCTCTGCGGCAAGCCGGTGTTCCTTGGTGTTCTTTGGCGGGCTCTTCTGAGCCGTCTTTTTTGCAGTGGTCTTGAGCTTCGGTTTCGGTTTGTTGCTTTTGGCCGGATCGCTTTTCTTCGCATGGGGCGGCGGCGGCGGCGCAAGCCCGAGATTCTGCTTGAGTTCGCGTTCCGCGGCCTTGCCGCGCCGCATCGATTCCGCAATCAGCTCGTCGGTCAGAACCAGCCTGGCATCTGCTATGTCCTCCATCGTCAATGCAACGTCGGCATTTTCGCCTTGGCGTATGTCATCACGATGTATTCGCACACAATCGCCTTCAACTTCGCCCAGTACGCCGCGGAACCGCTTGCGGCCCTGATGCGCCACCGCCATCTCGATTTTCACCAGATGGCCGGCATAACGCTCGAAATCGGAACGGCGGACCAGCGGTCGGTCGATCCCCGGCGAGGAAATCTCCAGCCGATAGGCGCGGTCGATCGGATCGGCGACATCCAGCACCGGGGACAGCGCCTTTGAGATCGCCTCGCAGTCGTCGATCTGCATGGTGCCGTCCGGCCGCTCGGCCATGATCTGAACCGTGCAGCCGAATTCCCCGGAAATCTTGATCCGCACCAGCCGGTAGCCCATGCCCTGCAAAACCGGACCGGCCACTGCGGACACCCGCGCAGCCATGCCCGGCTCGACGACGAGGCGCGGCTCGGCAAGCAGATCAAACTCCACGGAACCAGCAGTCGGATCGGTCATGTCCAGGGTCAAAGTCTGTCTAACTGGCGTTGGGTTGCAGCCGGGCCGCGACCCGGCTGAGCTGCCCGAACGGAACCCGGGATCGTTGTCCGCACCCAGGGCGTTCAGGTAATAAAAAAGAGCGGGTCCCGGGGGGCCCACTCTCAATACGCGATCGTATGAGATACCATAAGTTGGGGTTGATATAGCCTTTTTGGGACGATCCGGCAAGGGCTGCGAAGCCCAAAGCGGTGATTTCACGCCCTTTCAGGCCCGGGTTCGGCGGCTAACCCTTCCTTCATGAAGCCCCCCTAGGTTGGCAAAACGTCGTTGATGTGGCGCGTATCGAGCATGTTTGCATGGCAGTGGCGTATTCGTTGATTCCCGGTCTGGATGACATCGTCAAATATGGCGATTCAAAGCGCCGCGCCGATGCGATCCGGAAGATTTCGGATCTGTTCGTGCAGGGCGCTGCAGGGTTCCAGCCCGACCACGTCGATCTGTTCGACGGCATCCTGAGCAGCCTGGTTCCGCGGACCGAAATCGAGGCGCGCAGTGAGCTGGCTGAACGACTGTCCGAGCTCGCCAACGCCCCGCCTTTGCTGGTACGCCAGCTGGTGCGCGACGACGAAGTCAGGATCGCGGGCCCGTTGCTGCGCCGTTCACCCTTGCTCGATGAGCCGACACTGGTCGAAATCGCACGCATGAAAAGCCAGATGCATCTGCTGGCGATTTCGGAGCGGCCGACGCTTTCCACACCGCTTACTGATGTCATCGTGCGCCGCGGCGACCGCGAGGTGGTCCGCCGGGTTGCCGGAAACGCGGGAGCGCATTTCTCGCAGGCCGGCTATTCAGGACTGATCCGGCGTGCCGGCGAAGATGGTTTGCTCGCGCTCGCGGTCGGGCAGCGCGAGGATCTTTCCGCGCCGATGTTAAAGGATCTTCTGGAACGATCCGTCGATGTTGTGCGCCGCCGTCTGTTCGAGGCGGCCAAGCCCGACGCCAGGGCGGCGATCAGCCGGGTGTTGGGTGAAATCTCCGGCGTCATCAAGCCTCTGGCCGGCCCCCGCGATTTCGCGCCGGCCCAGCGTGCCATCGTGAAGCTGCATCACGCCGGCGAGCTGAACGAAGCCGCGCTGCTTGGTTTTGCCAAGGCACATCAATACGAGGAAGCGATCGCCGCGCTCTCGGCCCTGTCGAGCGTGCGTATAGCGACCGTCGATCATCTGATCATGGGTGAACGCCACGATCCTATCCTCATTCTCGGAAAATCAATCGGCCTCGAATGGGCTACGGTGCGGGCATTGATTGTGCTTCGGCTCGGCCCGGCACGAGGGCCCTCCGCTCCCGACCTCGAGGAAGCACGATTGAACTTCGAGCGGCTGGTCCCCTCGACCGCGCAGCGGGTGCTGGGCTTCTGGCGAATGCGGGAGCCCGGATCGGCGGCGATCCGGGCCTGAGCGCTTTGCGGTCAGGTGCGTTCATGCGCCTCCGCTGTCCGGCGAAACACCAGATACGCGGCATGGCGGCCTTCGCGTTCGGCTTTGCGGCCGTATCGCGTCATCGTGTAGTCCGCCCAGGGTGTGCGCCAGTCGCTGGCGCGTTCCGCCGTCCAGACGAACTCCGGCGCGCGCAACAGATGCGACAGCGTCCATGCGCAGTAATCGTCGATATCGCTGACGAAACGAAATTCGCCATTGGGCTTGAGAACGCGCGCCATGCTGGCAACCGTTGCGTCCTGCACGAAGCGCCGCTTCCAGTGCCGCCGCTTCGGCCACGGATCGGGATGGATGAGATCGACACGCGCCAGCGAGCGCGGCGGCGCCCATGCCAGCAGCTCGGCTGCATCGCTCGCGATCAGTCGGATGTTGCCGATATTGCGGGCTTCGATCTGCGCGAGAATCTTGGCCATGCCGTTGACATAGGGCTCGCAGCCGATGAAGCCGACTTGCGGAAAGGCCTCGGCCTCGGCGACCAGATGCTCGCCGCCGCCAAAACCGATCTCAAGACGCACGCTTTCGACCGGCGGATCGAACAGCGCCCCGATATCCGCGGGGCTCTGGCCGCCGATGCTGAACGCGAGCCGTGGCAGCAGATTCTCGATCAGATCGGCTTGATGGGACCGCAGCCTGTGTCCCTTGCGCCGTCCGAAGAATGAGCCGTGCTTGTGCGCCGGCGCGAGATCGCCGGCGGCGGTTCCGTCATTCTTTGGGTCGTGCGCTGGCGTATTCATCGAATCGATTGATACAGCCGAAACGGAAGCCGCGCTATCGATGAGAGGATTGTGTTTGCGCCGCGTAGTCCGCTGGCGCACTCAGCGCCGATCGGGCGGTTCGCGCGCGGCGATCTGTTCAACCATGTCGACAATGCTGCGGCGCAGTTTGGCGTCACTGATACGCGTGAAGGCGCGCGTCAGCGCCAGGCCTTCGGAGGTCGCAAGAAAATCGGAAATGTAAGCCGGCGATGCCGCTTCACTGGAGCCGTCAGCATTCACATTGCCGCCCGGGCCACCCTCAAACAGGAAGGAAACGGGAACCTGAAGGATCCCCGAGATCTGCTGAATGCGGCTCGCGCCGATCCGGTTGGTGCCCTTCTCGTATTTCTGAACCTGCTGGAACGTCAATCCCAAGGCTTCGCCAAGCTTCTCCTGACTCATGCCCAGCATGATGCGGCGCATGCGCACACGGCTGCCGACATATTTGTCAACAGGATTGGGCGCTTTGGTCGACATCACCAACACTCCTTGGGCATGCGCAGGCAGGCACTCGCGAAAACTCGAAATGAGATACGCCGTTCACGGCAATATCGTCAAATCGAGTCGACACTCTGATGACAATTGCAGTTAATGCCTCCAAACCCCAGCATCCTGACTTATTATATCAAGTGTTCGGATTTCCTAAGCTGAAAATTTGAGCCGAACTCCGTTCACCGCGTCAGCCGCAGACAATCAGCGTTACAAAGCAGGTTATAAAGTTGGCTTCCTGGCTCGCCGCCGAATGACAAAAATGATCGCAACAGCGACGATCATCGCGGCAGGAATATCGCCGGTTCGCGCGTAAAATGTCGGAGCAATCGCGGTCGGGAGACGGGAGTCCAGCACGCCTTCGACGCCCAGATCGAGTCGCGCCACAATTCGCCCCAGCGGATCGATCACCGCGGAGATGCCGGTGTTCGCCACGCGAACGATCGGCAGCCCTTCCTCGATCGCGCGCAGGCGCGTTTGCTGCAAATGCTGATAGGGGCCGGTTGAGATTCCGAACCAGCCGTCGTTGGTGAGGTTGACGATCCAGCCGGGACGGTCCGCGCGCGACGCAACGTCACCGGGAAAAATTGCTTCATAGCAGATCAAAGGTAGCATGCGCGGCGCACCGGGCAATTCCATCGTCCGGCGGCGCTCGCCCGGAATGAATCCGCCCTGAACCTTGGTGAGCTGAACAAAGCCGAGTTTTTCCATCCAATCCTGGAACGGCAAATATTCGCCGAACGGGACCAGATGCAGCTTGTCGTAAAAGGTCAAAATGCTGCCGTCGTGATCGATCACGTAGATCGAGTTGTAGGCGCGCGTGACCCTGGTGCCGGGCGGCAGGTCGGGCGCGCGTACGGCGCCGGTGATCAGGATTGTGCCTTTGGGAAGAAGCTCGGCGATTTGCGCCATCGCGTCGGCTTCGCGTGCCAGAAAAAACGGAAATGCCGATTCCGGCCAGATCAGGATGGTGGCGTCGCGCACGCCGGTGGACTGCGGACCGGTGGAGCGATCGGACAGCGCCAGATATTTTTGCATCACCTCCGCCTTGGCGGAATAGTTGAACCTTACGTCTTGCTGCAGATTGGGCTGCATGAGCCGCAGTTTGACGTTTTCCACCCGCGTCGTGGGCTGCAGCGCCAGGCGAACCGCGCCGTAAATCCCCATCGCGACCAGCAACAGCAGCGCGATAGCCGGCGCGACCCACGGCCGGCGCGCGTGGGAGCGCCCATCGATCAGCACTGCCGGGCTCGCAAAGATCGCGACCGCCAGAAATGTCAGGCCCCATAGGCCGATCAGGGATGCGCTTTGCGCCAGCGCCAATGGCTCGGTCAGCGCGTAGCCGAACGCGTTCCATGGAAAGCCGGTGAGCACATGACCGCGCAGCCATTCACTCAGGGTCAGGCTGGCGGCGAGCGCAAGCACGCGCGAGATATCTTTTGTCCAGATCAGCCGCGCCAGCGCGAAGCCGAACGCCGTGAACAGCGCGAGATATGCGGGAAGACCGCAGACAGCGACAGGCAACAGCCATCCGAACGTCGGTGCATCCACAAGGAACGCGTAGCCGATCCAGTACAGTCCGGGAACGAAGTAGCCGAAGCCGAACCACCACCCCGTCATCGCTGCGGCCGGCAATCCGCGCAGCCGGCCCGCAGCGGCGCCATCGATCAGCCAGACCATTGCCGGAAAGGTGAGAAACAGCACCGGCCAGGCGTTGAACGGCGCCATCGCAAAGGACGACACCGCGCCCGCGACTAGCGCAATGGCGGCGCGCTTCCAGCCCCAGGCCAGGATGATTGCAAGACCGATGGTGCGGAAATTACGTGCGGCCATCACTGGGAGCCGGCTCCGTCGCTGGACGGCGGAGAGCTGACGTTGTCGTTGGCTTGCGGATTGCCGGCGTCGGCTGCGGCATCGCGGCGCCGGGGTTCGCGCTGGCGCATGGCGGACCGCTCCTGGCGCGTTCCGATGCGCAGGCGCTTGACCCGTCGCGGGTCGGCATCGAGCACTTCGATTTCAAAATTGCCGGGGCCTGAGATGACTTCGCCACGCACCGGCAAGCGCCCGACGTGGGTCACGAGATAGCCGCCAAGCGTCTCGACTTCCTCGCCGGCTTCGCCGGTGACGAACTCCTCGCCGATCACGGAGCGGACGTCCTCGAGGCTGGCGCGTGCATCGGCGATGAAAGAGTTGTCCGCCTGCCGGACGATCGACGGCGGCTCATCGCTGTCATGTTCGTCGTCGATTTCGCCGACGATCTGTTCGACAATGTCCTCGATCGACACCAGGCCGTCGGTACCGCCATACTCATCCACTACCAAGGCGAGATGGATTCGTGAGGCCTGCATCTGCGCCAGCAGGTCGATCGCCCGCATCGAGGGCGGTACATAGAGCAATTTGCGGATGATGTTGGCGTCCGCGAGCGGCATCGCGAGATCGACCGCGCGCAGGTCGAGGCCCGCGGGCAACGGCTTCTTGCGCTTGACGCTTTGCGGCGCAACGCGCGCTCTCGAGGTCATGAACGCCAGCAGATCGCGGATATGGACGATGCCCTCGGGATCGTCGAGGGTCTCGTTATAGACGACGAGCCGCGAATGCGCCGCGCTCTCGAACAGGCCCATCAGCTCGCCGAGCGAAATATCGCGCTTGACCGCGACGATGTCGGCGCGGTGGATCATCACGTCGGCGATGCGCCGCTCATGCAGGCCCAGGATATTGCGCAGCATGGTGCGCTCGATAGCGGAAAAGCCGGTCTCGTCCGGCGTGCTGGCGTCGAGCACGACCTGCAGATCGTCGCGGACCGATCCCGGCTTCCATCCGAACAGTGTGCGGATCGCGCGGGTCAGCCAGTTCTCGGCCGCGGGGCGCATCACATCGCCGTCATGCACCACGGCCGGCAGGTTGCGGGTGTTCCGCGCATTGTCCTGGGTAGGGTCGGACTCCGGCATCTCAGAGCACCCGATCCGGGTCCGCATAAGGGTCCGGAATCCCGAGCATCGCCAGAATGTCGCGCTCGAGGCTTTCCATCACCTCGGCTTCGCCGTCTTTTTCATGGTCGTAACCGACGAGATGAAGAAAGCCATGGACCGCAAGATGGCTGAGGTGGTGGCTGAACGGCTTTTGCTCTTCGTCGGCCTCGCGGCGCGTCGTCTCGTAAGCGATGGCGATGTCGCCGAGCATGCGCGGTGCGTCGTCGGATTCGCGTCCGCCGGCCGGCTGCAGCGCCGGAAACGACAGCACGTTGGTTGGCTTGTCGATGCCGCGCCAGTTGTTGTTCAGCGTGCGAATCCCGGAATCGTCGGTCAGCATGACGGCAAGTTCGGCGTCGCCGGTGCCGGCGTCGACCATCGATGCCGCAGCCTCGATGGCGCGCGCAATGACAGCTTCGGCGTCGGGCTCGGCGTGCCAGCACTCGGCGACAACGAGAACTTCCGTCGCGGGCTGGGAAAAGGTCGTCATCGGTCGGGAACTTCCTTCGCGAGCGCGCCTGGTTTTGCCAAGGCCGCTATCAGCGTGAGGTGGGTGCATCAAGGCTTGCTGGTTGCCGGGCGCTGCGGCAATCCCTCATAGGCGGCAACGATTCGCGCCACCAACTCATGGCGAATCACATCTTCCGCGGTGAATTTCACCTGGGCGATGCCCTCGACTCCGTCGAGCAGCCGCGCGGCCTCCGCCAGGCCCGAGGTCTGGCCGTTGGGAAGATCGACCTGGCTCGGATCGCCGGTGATGATCATGCGGCTGTTTTCGCCGAGCCGGGTCAGAAACATCTTCATCTGCATCGATGTGGTGTTTTGCGCTTCATCCAGGATGATCGCGGCGTTGGTCAGGGTGCGGCCGCGCATGAAAGCCAGCGGTGCGATCTCGATCTCACCGGTCTGCAGCGCTCGCTCGACGATCCGCGAATCCATCAGATCATACAGCGCATCGTACTTGCCGGGGCCGGCCGGGCCGATACCGAACACCAGCTCATGGTGCTTGAGCGCGCGAATGTAGAAATCCTGCGCTGCGGTGCGCGCCCGCACCGGGCGCTTGCGCAGGTTGATGGCTTCGAACGACGACTTCGGCGCCTTGGCATCGAACTCGAACAGCGAGCCTTGCGCGATGACGGCACGAATCGCGCCCTCGACGTCGCCCTGCGCCGGATCGTGGCCCAGGATTGCCTGCGCGTACAGCGTTTCGAGCACGCGCCGCCCCGCGTCGCAGCCGTCGCGCGATCCCGCGATCGTAATATGATTGCCGCGCGAATCGACCACGATGCCGAGCCGGCGCTCGATCAAAGCGAGGTTTTGCCCGTAGGGGCCGACCAGTGCCGAGGCCGCTCGATTGTCGTCAAAGTCGATGACAACTTGCGTCTCAGGCTGGGCTTGCAGGTCGCGGTCGAGTTTGCGGCTGGGGGCGAGCGAAGGCGAATCCGATGCGCTTTTGGGCAAGGGCTCAGGCTCCCGTGATCACTTGAGAAATAGCTGGCCGGGCAGAATGCATGTGAGGCGCCGCCAGCGCGCCGAGCAGGCTGTAGCGCTCAAGGCTGGCAATGGTGACCGGAAGCACCTGTCCGATGATGTCCGCAGGTGCCATGACATGCGCCGGCTGCAGATAGGCGGTGCGGCCGACGATCTGGCCGGGGTTGCGCGCGGTGCGCTCGAACAGCACATCGACGGTGTTGCCAATCGTTGCCACATTGAAGGCCGATTGCTGGCTGTCGATCAATTCCTGAAGCCGCACCAATCGCTCGTCCATCTCAGCCGCTGACACATTCTCCCGCATGTCCGCCGCCGGCGTGCCGGGCCGGGGCGAATACTTGAACGAATACGCGCCAGCGTATCCGATTTGTGTGACGAGAGCGAGGGTCGCGGCAAAATCTTCCTCGCTTTCGCCCGGGAAGCCCACGATAAAATCCGATGAAAATGCAATATCTTGCCGCGCGGCGCGAAATCGGTCGATGACGCGGCGGTAATCGTCGGTGGTATGCTTGCGGTTCATCGCCGCGAGGATCCGGTCGGAACCCGACTGGACCGGCAGATGCACGAACGGCATCAGCGCGGCGAGATCGCGATGCGCCTCGATCAGTGTCTCGTCGACATCGCGGGGATGGCTGGTGGAGTAGCGCAAGCGGACGATGCCCGGAATATCCGCAAGATGCCGCAGCAAGGTGCCGAGCGGCCACGGCCGTCCGTCGGGGCCTTCGCCGTGATAGGCGTTGACGTTCTGCCCGATCAGCGTGATCTCGCGCACGCCGTTGTCGGCGAGCCGGCGCACGTCATCGGCAATGCGGGTCACCGGGCGCGAGACCTCGGCACCGCGCGTATAGGGCACCACGCAGAAGGTGCAGAACTTGTCGCAGCCCTCCTGCACGGTGACGAATGATGAGATGCCGCGCGCTCGTATGGCGTCCGGCTTCGGCGGCGGCAGCGATCCGAATTTGTCCTCGACCGGAAACTCGGTCTCCAGCGCGCGGCCGTCACGCTTCGCGCGCGCCAGCAGTTGCGGCAGATGATGATAGCTTTGCGGCCCGACCACGACATCGACCACCGGGGCGCGGCGAATGATCTCGTTGCCCTCGGCCTGCGCGACGCAGCCGGCCACGACGACGCTCATTTTTCGGCCATCGCGCGCCGCGTCGTCCTTGGCGACGCGCAGCCTGCCGAGTTCGGAATAGACCTTTTCGGAGGCCTTCTCCCGGATGTGGCAGGTGTTGAGGATTACAAGGTCCGCGTCATCGACGCTCAAGGTTTCGACAAAGCCTTCAGGCGCCAGGGTGTCCACCATGCGCTGCGCATCGTAGACATTCATCTGACAACCATATGACTTGATGTGCAGCTTGCGCGGCGGATTCATGGAACCTTGAATGCTGTGCTGAAACGGCGCTATTGCGGCCCGAGGCTCAATTATAGACTAACGCCCGGAAAATCCAGCACTTCAGCGGAAAACGCGTGCCTTCAAAGGCTTAGCGCGTATTCCAGCAAAACTGGGCAGCGGCTTGGCGAATACAATAGGTAAAACTCAAGCCGCCCCGGCCGGCACCAGGTCGCGCGCGATCTGGTCGATCAGCGCCGGCAATTGCCGCATATCATCGAACGTCGCGGTTGCGCCTGCGGCGCGCAGCGTGGTGGCGGTGGCCGGTCGGCAGTGGCTGCCGCCGTGAAAGCCCAGCACGGTCATGTCCGCGGCACGTGCGGCGATAACGCCGGGAACGCTATCCTCGATCACCAGACAACGGTCCGGCGCCACCTGCATCTGCGCGGCGGCGAACAGAAACAAGTCCGGCGCGGGCTTGCCGTTGCTCACCTGCGCGGCCGAGAAAATGTTCGGTGCGAAGCGATGGTAGAGGTTTACGAGAGTGAGGCTGGTGCGGATGCGTTCCGGCGAGCCGCTCGAGGCCACGCAGACCGGGTGCGAAACTCCGGCAAGCGCCTGCTCAATGCTGGGGATGGCTTCGAGCGTCGCGGCGAAGCTCCGATACAGTTCGGCTTTCAACTGGACGTCGAGGTCGTCGGGAAACGCGCGGCCGAGTTCGCGTTCAATCTCGAGCCGGGCATCGCGCGACGAGCGGCCGAGGAAACGATCATGCACCTGTTCGGTGGAAATCGGATAGCCATGTCGGGTCAGCATTTCGGCATGGGTGCGGCAGGAGATGACCTCACTGTCGACGAGAACTCCGTCGCAATCGAAAATGACGAGACCGAATTCTAAGTTCAAGATCTGCACGCTTTAGGATTTGTCGTCGTCAAGCGGAACGCAGTACAGCTCGAGCCGGTGATCGACCAGCTTGTAGCCGAGCTTGCGGGCGATTTCGGCCTGCAGCTTTTCGATTTCCTCGGAGGTGAATTCGATCACCTTGCCGTCACGCAGATTGATCAGGTGGTCGTGGTGGCTGTCGCGCATCTGCTCATAGCGGGCGCGGCCCTCGCGAAAATCATGCCGTTCGATGATGCCGGCGTCCTCGAACAGCTTGACGGTGCGATACACCGTCGAGATCGAGATCTTGTCATCGACCGCGACGCAGCGACGATACAGTTCCTCGACGTCGGGATGATCCAGCGCCTCAGCCAGCACGCGCGCGATCACCCGGCGCTGCTCGGTCATGCGCATTCCGGTCGCGGCGCAGCGCGCCTCGATTCCGGTGGCCTGGAGTGCCGGCGTGGATTTCAATGCGGTCATTGCAAGACGGTGTTGGGTTCAGCTTCCGGCGCCTGTTCTGCCACCGCACGCGCCCTACGACAAGTCGCGGCGCATCACCAGCGCGTTCAATTGTTCGCCGCCCGCCTCCCGGTAATAGCGTTCGCGGCGGCCGGCAACGGTAAATCCCGCCCGGTCATAGAGCCGTCGCGCCGGCTGATTATTTTCCTCGACCTCAAGGAACACCGTGCGCACGCCGCGACCGGCGAGATGCCCGAGATGGGTCAAAAGCAACTGGCGCGACAAGCCGCGGCCGCGATGGCCGGGAGCTATGGCAATCGAAAGAATTTCGGCCTCGTCCGCGGCCATTCGCGATACCGCAAAGCCAATGCATTTGGCACCCAGCCGCAGGCGGTGCACCAGCGTGTTGCGCTGGCTCAGCATGTCCTCGAACTCACCCTCGCCCCATCCGCGATGGAACGATGCGCCGTGAAGTTGGGCAAGTCGCGGCGCGTCGCGCAAGCTGGCGGGTTCGACCACCGCGGTGGCGTTGCCAAACAGACCGGACAACCACGCGATCATGGCGAGCGCGGCTGCGACGCTTGCTGCAGCGGGTCGGTTTGAGGCTTGGCGTCCGGAGCGCGCAGATAATATGGCCGGGCGGGCGCGCTCTCCGGATTGACCGCCGCGCCCAGCCAGGCGACCCAGGCAATGTCAGGCGCCGGCTGCGGATCGATCTGCACCGGCGGCGGCGCACTGGCGGGCCAGCGCTCAGCGAGTATTTTGGCCGCATTGCCGACCAGCAGCGGCGCGCCGAATCGCGAGGCCTCGATCGCCTCCTCGACCGGTGCGACGCGTGGCCGGACCAGCGAGCCGCCATTGCCGCTAACCACTTGAAAATACACCTGATCGTGCCGCGCATCGATCGCGGAAATGATCGGGTGCTGGCCGCTCTCGCTCACCACCGCGGCGGCGTAGGCCGTCAGCGTGGTCAGTCCCACCACGGGCTTGCCGGCAGCCAACGCTATTCCGCGCGCCGCCGACAACCCTACCCGCAAGCCGGTAAAGCTGCCGGGCCCGGTGGTCACCGCGATGCGATCGAGGGCTGCGAAGCCGATGCCGGCGCCCTTCACGACGCGCGCGATCAGCGGCATCAGGGCTTCGGCATGGCCACGCTTCATCGGCTGGGACTCCCGCGCGATCAGATGACCGGCATCGGTGTCCAGCACGCCGGCGGCGCAGGCATCGAGTGCGGTGTCGATGGCGAGGATCAGCATCGGGTGACTTATATCAGCTGCACGTCGCGAAGCTAGGTCGCCGCTCTACCGCCGCTCCTCATAGCCTGCCGGGAAATACTGACCTCGTCCCGAGGAGCTTGGGAAAGCAAACGTCTCGAAGGGTCGATGCAACGCATGGGCTCGCCGCCATCCTTCGAGGCGCGCGACCGGACAGCGCAAGTGCGCTGCCGGGAGGGCGCGCTCCTTACGCGATAACGGCGAAGCCGTTACGCGGAGATGAGGTCGGAGATCTATTCACAGCTCTCAGGATAAGGGCCTATATCGGGCGGACTTCGACCACATCCGGAACGAAGTGCCTCAGCAGGTTCTGGATGCCGTGCTGCAGCGTCGCGGTCGATGACGGGCAGCCCGCGCAGGAGCCCTTCATGTTGAGATAGACGATGCCGTCCTTGAAACCGCGGAAGGTGATATCGCCGCCGTCGTTGGCAACCGCCGGACGCACCCGGGTCTCGATCAGGTCCTTGATCGTCGCCACGGTCTCCGCATCGGCTTCGTTGAAGAACTCGTCTTTGTCGGACTCCTCATCGCCATTAACGCTGCCGTCGGCTATCAGCGGACCGCCGGACATGTAGTGCTCCATGATCGCACCGAGGATCGCCGGCTTCAGATGCTGCCAGTCACTGTCGTCCTTGGTCACGGT
>WNFI01375693.1_pt3 | contig 16929 bp, 15 predicted proteins | sample 5400471 | NCBI WGS metagenome assembly WNFI01 (sample SAMN13153348, study PRJNA577476) | soil metagenome | isolation source: 100 cm saprolite on Douglas fir-dominated hillslope | place: USA:California | collected 2013-09-17 | reverse complement strand
GGTCGTTGAGAGCCGCACTCTCTTTCCAGGGCTTGATGACTTTATCGAGACGCAGCATCACACTACCTCCACGCGGGGAACTTGCTGCTTCGCGGCGTCATAGCGCAGCTTGTAGCGTTCGGATTTGGCGAGGATGCGGAGGAATGCCGGATCGCTGTTCGTTACCCAATGCCCGAAAGCAAAACCCCCGATGAATACTGCGATACCGGCGAGTATGGAATTGAAGAGGTTGAAGGCCCCCACTGCGCCGACGCATACGAAGTAGAACAGCGTCCGTTCAATTCCCAAATAGGTGAGCGGCTTGTGCAGACTCTTGAAGACTCGATTTGTGCGCTGGTTCGGCTGTGGTTTGTCAGGCATAAGTTCCTCGTTCCAGGTGCTGGTTGAAAGTGGCGCTATACGCCCCAGAGCCAACTCAGGACGTTCACCGCAAGTACCGCAATGCCCGTTCCGGCAGCAACGCCAGCCAGCGCCTTTTTAGCGCCGGGTTCGCCGTGGGCGAAGCCATAGCCGCCGATGACAATCGCGACCAGACTTGCAACCTTCGCAATCGTGCCTGTGAAAAGAGCTTGGATAGCGTTAAAGCCGGTGTCGAAGGGACTCCCCTGAGCGTGAGCCGCCACAGGTAAAAGCAAGAGAAGAGCAAGCCACAGGGATTTTGAAGCTGACAGGCGCAAGCCCGCAAAACGCTGTCTCCGGTACAAGCTCTTAGTAGGCGCAAAATGCAGCATGAAAACCTCCAGTAGGACCTTTGGAATGCTGTCTTGAATGTTCACCATAGAGACCAAAGTGGAACAAGTCCAAGACTTACTTAGAGACGATCCATGCGTATCGGCTATGGTTCAGTTCCGGGGAGACACCGTAGGGAATGCTGGAGGAGTTAACAAAAGGAAGAGGAGCGGTAATGCGCTGGCCAGCAGTGAAGAAAACTCCCCTTTTGGTCAAGTATCTTGGCTGTCACTGTGGCTGCGATGTGCGACGCTTCATGCTCTGGTTTAATACGCGCGAATGGAAACGTTCCGTGAACGGAATGCGCCCGGCATTGACTGCGGAGTCCGCTGGCCGAAGATGTCAACAGGTGACTCTTAGTTTGCTTTCCCGACCGGACGTTTTCGATGCGGCTCGCATCCAGATGCACCGCAGCCCGACTTCGTCCTTGCCGGTATCGAATAGGTTGGCCACTAAAGGATGTCGCGCATTTCCAGAAAGCGATTTTGCACATTGTCCCATGACGGGTAAGACCCGTAACAAAGCATTCGACATTGTGCCTCATATTCGGGGCCAACGACGGACGCAAGTGCTGGCTGCGGGAAGAGAGCATCGCTCCACGCGAAACTCATGCCTTCCGGGAAGAAATAGCTCTTGGGGAAATACGTTCGGCTGATCTGGTCGTAGTCCGCTTTGATCGTGGCGTATTCGGTCGAGCGGAGCATGGTCTGGACTTCCGGGTGTCCGCATAGTTGATACAGGTCGTAGTAGTGCCGGGCGTAGCTACCGAGAGCCTGGCGGTCGCGCTTAAGGAGTTCGACTTTACTATGGATGGCGAACATTTTTTCAACAAACGTTCTGCGAAAATGCAAGAGGCGAAGAGGGAATGATCCTTCGTCTTCGGCACCGAGTGACAGTTTGTTCTCATGCAGATATTGACCCAAGTAGGACCACAACTCGATGACCGCAGATGGCTCGCGTCCGCTAGCGGTTCCGGCTTCAAGAAGGACGCGATTAGCAACCTCACCTGGGCCGCCGAATCTCTGGGCGTAGGAGAAGCGATCGTTGCGTCCGAAGCCGCCGATGGTCTGGCTCTCGTTTTGAACAAACGACAACGCAGGATGCCGACCTACGGCGTCACGAAGTTTTTTTAACTCCCGGTCGATGGCATTCTTTCCCAGTGCTGGCTGAAATGCTCTCGGATCGAGAAAGATGTCAATGTCCTCCGAGAATCGCTCAATTAGGTTCCATCCTTTGGCAGGCTCGTACCACCCTTGAAAATGATCTTATCGCGGCTGGTTGTGGCGAGAAAGCGAAGGGCCTCGGTGACGTAGTAGTCCTTCTCAATAATCGCCGGACGCAGCTTGCGCTCGCGAAAGTGTTCCGCAGCGCGGAGGATTGCCTGTTCAAAATCAGCATGCTCAAAGAGTCGCAAGCTACCGTTTCTCCTTGGCTTGCCAAGCAGATGCGTTAGGCAATGCGGTGAGTGTCCCGAAATCGAATCGAGACAGTGGATTCAGAGAAGCTCGCAAATGTTGTAAAGCCCGGCGATTGTTGCCCAGTTGCTCGGCGAGTGCGCCAAGCATGGCCCGAACACGGGGGGGTTCGGAATCTGCAACTGTGAGAATTCGACCGAGGCGTCCTCGTTCGGACAGCAGGGTCGTCAACTTTCGGATTGTGTTTTCCGGGCTCAATTCACTGAACTCAGCGCCGTGTCTTAAGAAGTCCAGCAAGGCAGCGTCTGTTTCGGACAGAGTGGCCCAAGCCTGCGGTCGTCGAGTATGAATTCGGGTGTCCTTGCCGACGAGCTTTCTCGGAAGACTGAGAGCACTGGTGGCGATCTCACCCTGTTTCGGTATTTGTGTGGTGAATCCTAGGAGATTGGCAGCGGCAATGCCCGAGGGAAACATCGTGTTCCGCCGTAAGGCCAGATTGCGAATCGACGCCGGGTTTGGCCTGCTTTTGCCGAGGGTGGTCTCGCGATTACGGTAGTAGACACCCTTACTGAGACGCTCGATGGCTCCTTGTCGCGTTAGACGGGAAAGAGCCTGTGCAACTGCTGAAAACGTGAGGCCGCGAAAGTCCTCGAAGCGCCACAAGCGTTCGCCACCTTGTTCGATACGTTGGCGGACTAATCCCATGATGAGAGGTGATCGACGTGGTGTTTTTGGCTTTGGTCCCACATCGCAAGTATGAACTCCCCGGAATTATTATGTCAAGTTTTGTTGCAATAAAACTTGACACATCTGGGTTTCACAAACCCCTTTTGGACCCCCAATAAGGATTTCCCAAAGAGATTTTCAATGACTTAGGGGTTTTTCGAGAGCCACTCGTACCCGTAGAATCTATAACTTACCGTTCCTCGGTTCACTCATAACCCAAAGGTCGGTGGTTCAAATCCACCCCCCGCAACCAACTAACCTACTGAATCACCACGCCTTCGCCAACTGCGAAGGTTTTCTCTTGTGCCAACTTGGCCACATTTGGACACAACATCTCACCCAATTGCTCGGCGACCAGCCTGTCATCTTCCTCAACCGTGTGAGTGTAGATGTCAAGCGTGAGGCTCGATCCAGGAGCGTGTCCGAATCGTTCCTGGCGTATCTTCATGGGTGTATTGAGCCTGTCCATCAGGCTTCCGTTTGTGTGTCGGAAGGCATGAAGGCCGCAGCGCCGAATCCCGAGGGATGCGAGCAGCGGATGCAGCTTGCGTTTCACGACTAGATTCTGATCCCACGGCGTTCCGTTCTTGGTGGCGAACACCAAATTCAACAGGTTGGGCCGCCACGTCGAAAAGTGCGCACGGAGATGAGAGGCGAGTTTCTGTGAGATGGCGAACTGCCGAATCGAGTTCGCTGTTTTTGGAGTTTGGACCTTGCCTCGCCAGACGGACTGCTTAACGGTGACGAAGCATTGCCCCAAGTTTACGTCCACGATTCGCAAACCACACAATTCTCCAGCCCGCATTCCGGTTTCGGCTGCCACCCAGTAGAAGGATTTCAATGGTCCACTGGCCGCAGTGATGATCCGCTGGATCTCATCCAGCGTGAAGAAGAACCGCGCCTGCCGCACAGCTTTTGGGAGTACAAGTCCTTCAAATGGATCGTGTGAGACATAGCCCCAAGCTCTGGCGCTACTCCACATCATCCGAAGTGTGAGTACTAGGTTACGGCAGCTCTTTGGAGCCAAAGAGCAACGTTGGACGAACATTTGGACCGTTTGTCCTCCGACTTCTCTCATGGCACAACTCCCGAAGTAGGGGACCAGCCATTTCTTGAGCTGGCTCCGAACCGCAAGCTGCGTTGATTGTTTATGCTGAGTGAGAGCGTTATCCTTCCAAATTGCTGCAAACTCAGCGAATGTTGCTGTTCTTAAAGCTCGATAGTTGACGCTGTTAATCGGAGCGATGCGTAGCTCCAACTCACGCATCGCCAGTTTCTTGGTGGGGAAATCGCTCTTTGTTCCGAGGACCTCCTTACGGTTGATCCGTACCAGTTGGCCCTCTGAATTGATCACATCCTCCCTCCATCGGCCAACCCACTTCTGTTTACGCTTGCCTCTGAGCAGTACACTACCGTGTTGAAATCTTCGGCGCGCCATTTTTTCAAGTTCCTCTCTTGAGCAAAGCGCGCCGACGTTCGCCTGGTCCGAAACAATACCACAGTGTTGGGCGAGAGGCAGGGTAGTCCCGCCAGACGCCAAGACCCCGAGTTTTGAACGGGCCGAGATCACGGGATTAATCTGCTGCCCGAATTTAAACCTCAAGCCACATTCTCAAAAAGGGGCTTGCTGTCCGAGAAATGTGAGGGGGACACCCGGCGGTTGCTGAATCCCGCGGTGCGGGAAGGTGGCAGGTAAGACGACATTTCTTGTCCGGAATCAATTTCCGGACAGATGGCCTTCGTCTGATTTCTTGGCACAACGGGAAAGCAGACGACGCATCCCGCGCAGATGATCTTTGTCTCCGAGGGAAACCAATTGTGACCACGTCATGACAGGGCCGATCTTTGAATTCGAGTTGCGGGTATTGAAAGCCTTCAGTTCTTGCCCAAACTTGCCTTCGAGGTGAGCACTGGGCGGCAGATGGCCGGCGGTGTCGAGCGCTGAGGCTATCTGCCGCAATTGAGCATCCGATACCCGAGCATGACTGTCGGAGATCGCTTTTCGCCACAGCGCTCTGGCACAGACGATAAAAGATCGATCTACTTTTGGACTACGACCGGGCTTCCTTCCATTTAGTTCACCGTCTGATACGCGAGCACCTGGTCGTCCTTCCCCTGTCGAGGGCTGCGGGATTGCTAGCACCTCTTTGGGCCTGTTTATTGCATCCATGCGCGCGCTTTGCAGTGTCTGCTGAGATACCCGGAGTCGCCGTTCAGTGTGCTCACATTCCTTCGCTTCAATCTCAAGTCGCCTTTGCCAGCGGCCCTGAAGCTGGCGCATCTGGAGATCTATTCCCTTCAAGTAGGCAACTTTCAGACTGCCGGGAAAATTCGTTCTTCTAGCGAATAGTGAGAACTGGTTCGCAATTGAGCTAGCTCGGGCTCCAAGCATGAGAACAATCTGCGCAGAAACAGCTCGCACAAAAGCGGCAGATTTCACACCTCCCTGGGTTTGCCAGACCGCACAATAGATCTCATACACGCTCCTAGCCCACTCGTCGGCGCGCTCCTGTTTCATCCGCAAGACCGCAGAAGGCACAGTGCTGCTGTTCATATTGAGCCGATTCTCGAATTGAATGCGTCTCTCGTCTGCCGTTATTCGCCCACGCATCTCTTCGCCCAACTCGGCCAGCTTCAATACCACTAAGCGATGATCGATATCTGCCCATCGAAAGGGTGCCATTTTTCTCTGTCTCGCGCTCTTCTGAACATTTGCACGGTTCCACTACGTCGGACACCAGATGCGCCACACGGCAAAACCCGCCCAAGATCAACGTTCCTTTTCCTTTGCCCAGCGCGCCTGAGCTGCTTTGCGTGCGCTTTCCCGACGCTGCTCAGCCGTGAGTGTCTGAGCCCTTTTTCTGCCGCCTTTTCGGCCGAGCTGAACCGCCGCTGGATTCTTTCTTCGCATATAGGAATTCTTACACACGCCGTTGCAGCAGAAAAGTTGCTTCTTGACAATGCGTAGCGCTACGGATTAACGTTAGTACATCAGAGCGGGCTGAGCAGTGCTTGCAACACTGACTCAGCCCTAACCAGTTCGCCTAACTTAGGAGGCAAGCGTGGCTAGAAGGGACAGTACCAACAATTCCGCTTTCACTCAAGAATCCACGCGCCCGATTACTCAGGTCGCGCTTTACGCCCGAGTCAGCACCCTCAACAATCAAGATCCAGAAATGCAGCTCGCCGAACTGCGGGAATATGCAACACGCCGCGGCTGGGAAATCGTTGAAGAATTCACGGACCAAGGAATTTCTGGTTGTCAGGAATCGCGGCCGGCTCTCAATCGGATGATGTCGGATGCTTGCCGCAGACGGTTTGACGCCGTGTTGGTGTGGAAGATCGACCGGTTTGGGCGATCTCTGAAGCACTTGGTTAATGCACTCGCCGAACTAGCAGCCCTGGGCGTGGCTTTCATCAGTTTGCGTGACAACATAGACCTCAGCACTCCGAGCGGTCGGCTGATGTTCCAGATCATCGGTGCCATGGCAGAGTTCGAGCGGGCGCTGATCCAGGAGCGGGTCCGTGCGGGACTACGAAATGCTCGGGCCAAAGGAAGACGACTCGGGAGGCCGCAAACCCGCTGAGCGTTTGAGGAGTGAAAGGGCAGGATAAGGTCAACTAGCGTTCCCGAAATAGACGGCCTTCAACGCATTTTAGAACTTCGGACGGTCGCATGCCGAGGGTCTTTGCGAAGTCGAACAAGGCTGTCAGAGATGGGCTTTTTTCACCTCTCTCCAGTTGGCCGATATAGTTGCGATGGTACCCAGTCCGATGGGCAAATGAGTCTTGCGAATATCCACCTTCTTGGCGAAGCGCTCGAAGAGCCAGACCAAACGCCACCCTCGGATTGAGGTCCCGCCTGCCACGAGTGAGTTTTCGAACCACGACAACGAATGTCGTCGCTTGACCACAATTGTGACACCCACCTATAGTGTGTAATCCTCGGGGAGGCGGAGTAAGCCTGACTAGTCGATTGTTGATCCGGAGGCCCAATGTCGAGTCGAGTTTTCATCACGCTAAACGAAGATGTCATGACCGAACTCCTCCGCAAGGCTGAACGGCGAGTATGCTACGCCGGTCCCGGGGTATACGATTGGGTGGCGGAAGCATTAATTGGTGTTTCGGCAGATCTGGGACCGGAGAACGTCTCAGTAATTATTGATCCCGATCCCTTCGTGATGCAAGTGGGATATGAAACGGAACAGGCAATACGCCGGTTACATGACAAAGGAATTCCAGTCCGCGTGCAGAAGGGCCTACGCATCGGCATTGTCATCGCAGATAATTTCGCGGCTGTTTTCGCTCCGCCCGCACTGAATGTCGACGTGTTTCCCAGTGCCGGCATACCGAATGCTATCTGCCTCAGCGCGGAAGAGGCAGGACGTCTCCTGCGAGCTGTCGCCACAGATAATCAAGGTAATTCCACGCCGAAAGGTCTGGAAGATTTCGCAGCCGAGGACGATGAGCGAGAGGACAATGTCCCTAGAATAGCCGCCCTCGGAGAGACACTTCTCGAACAATTCGATCTTGCAAAGATACATGAAACACTAGTTCGGCATCCGCCCGTTTCGCCAGACCTAGAGAGGCAGATGCGTATCATCAACAGTACGTTTCAGGTCGTGAAGGTGACCCTGAATGGAGTGAAGCTCTCACAGCGCAAGCTGCCCTTACGAGCTGAGGAACTCGGTATCGAAGATGCAGATCTGCGGCGTCGAATTGGAGCGAGTTTCAAGCTGTTCGAAACTGACGTGGACTCGCTTACCCATGGTTTTCAGGTTGATCTCGACGAGATCAAACGAAAGTATAACCTCAAGCCAGTGGGGGAGATTGGGCACTTGGTCTTGTCGAAAGATCGTGCCGATCTAGAAAATGCTCTGCGCTTTTTTCAGAAGAACCTGGAGCAAGCGCAAGAGAAAATCAAAGAAGAAATTCGAAAGGAACTCGATCAGAGTAAGAATCGCCTTAAAGAGCTATTTGCCTCGAAGTTGCGGCGCGACGGAGAAGACCAAGAACGGCTTAATCGACGGGTCGAGTCAACGTTGTACAGGATGAAATTTCCAACCGCGGAAGAGGTACTCTCGAACCTCGCGTGCGACTGGTACATCTTCAACCTTTCGGAGCAGATGATGGACAGAGTTGACTTTGCCGAGAAGGTCAAAGCGCTCTATGGCCAGCCGATCGAGGAACTGATACGCATTGAGTCTGCAGTAGGCGTAAAGTCCGCACGGTAGTCAGCCGTTCGGGCGTCACTGAACGCGGGCTTCATGGCCACAGTCTCCGCTTGGAAGGCGAAGTGCGGCGGTATGCGCTGAGTGAGACGCAGGAAGCGAAGCAACCTCCGTGTGATTGCTCTTGGGCATCCTCTCTTCCCCTTTCCTTCCTCCAAAAACGACGCCCGTCGCGTCTCCTTCGTGTAGCGCTCAAACCCGGATTCATTTTCACGCAGAGGATTAAGAGCTGCGGCTTTTCCTTCAGGAGTTCTTAACAATCATTCTGAATTACTTTCTTGTTTGGGTGAATAAGCGACTTCCCCCCGGTCGTTTTGTTGACATGCCCACATCGTGCGAAAAGCATAGGTTGACGCAATTCTCATGTTGCAAGAATCTGCACATTGCCGAATATAACGGGTTACGCTAACATCGTTGGCTTCCTGAGAGAACGTCCTATCCCCCATTTCTCTTTGTCGATCAGGAATTTGAATCTTTTCTTAGTCACTCTTTCCGCTGGATGAGATTGCCATGAAACTCAGACTGCTTTTCCCGATAGTAGTCATTGCCTTAATTATCGGTATTGACTCGCTCGCACTCAGCCAAAGCGAAGCGGTGCTCCACAATTTCACTGTGATGCCTGATGGCAAAAGTCCTCAGGCCAGCCTCATCGCCGATACCTCCGGAAATCTTTACGGCGTCACTCAGGGTGGAGGCACCTACGGATACGGCGTCGTTTTCAAGCTCTCGCTCTCCGGCGGCAAATGGATACAGAGTCTGCTCTACCACTTTACCGGCACCTCCGACGGAGCTTTCCCATCCAGCACTCTCATTTTCGACAAGGCCGGGAACTTGTATGGCGAAGCTTACGGCGGCCTCACTACCTGTTATGAAGGCTGTGGCGTCGTATACCGCTTGTCTCCCAATGCGGACGGAAGTTGGACCCAGGCCGTGATTTACAACTTTGTCGGAGGCACGGACAGTAGCATTGCCTACGGCTCGCTGATCTTCGACGGCGTGGGAAATCTTTATGGGGTCGGCAACGGCGGCGCTTCCAATCAAGGAACTGTCTTCGCACTCACGCCTAGGACGCAAGGACAATGGACCGAGACCATCCTTTACAATTTCACCGGTCTTGCCGATGGCGGTGGGCCTGACGGCGCACTGGTTTTTGACACAGCGGGTAATCTCTACGGCACAACTTCTTATGGCGGCGACCCAAACTGCGATACCTCAAATAACAACGAAGGTTGTGGCATCGTATTCAAGCTCACGAACAATGGCTCCGGAAATTGGATCGAGAGTACGCTGCTTCAGTTCGAATGGTTGAATGGAGCGTATCCCGTTGGCAACTTAGTCATCGATTCGACCGGCAACCTTTACGGACTCACTTTTCAAGGCCCTGGGGGCTATTGTTCCTGCGGGACGTTTTTTCGCCTCTCTCCGAACGTCGATGGCGGATGGACCTACAGTCTGCTATATACCTTTGCAGGTGGGCCTGACGCCGAATACGTCAACGGTGGCCTCATCGAAGACAGCCAGGGAAATTTCTACGGCACCTCCTACAATGGCGGACTGACGAGTGCTGGCGGCGGCGTAGGCACGGTTTTTGAAATCTCTCCCAGTTCCGCCAAAACTTGGAAAGAGAAAGTACTCTATCGCTTCACTAAAGATGGCTTCGTCGGTCAAAACCCTTCCGCCGGCGTCATCGTCGACTCGCTTGGCAGTCTTTACGGTACCGCGCCCTCCGGCGGGGTTGATTGCCTAGACTCCGTGGGTTGTGGCGGCACCGTGTTCGAGTTAAGTCCGGCGTCCGGCAAGTGGATCGCCAATTCGCTCTACCAGTTTGCTCCCGGGGGTGACGGATTCTTCCCGCTGAATACGCCGGCCCGCGATAGCGCCGGCAATCTCTACGTCGCGGCCAGCATCGGCGGCAAGAATGTATGCGGAGCTCAGAGTTGTGGCGCGGTCTTCCAATTCTCTCCCCTCGCCAATGGCACTTACAGCGAACGCGACATTTATGACTTCACGACTGGGGCCACCTACAACGGCCAGCAGGTCAGTAGCTTCATCTTCGACTCTTCAGGAAATATTTACGGCACGTCGGAATACGGCGGCAGCGTTTCCTGTAGTGGTGGAATTGGCTGTGGAATGGTCTTCGAATTGTCTCCCGGAGCGAATGGCTCATGGACGCAGACCGTTCTTTATAACTTCCAAGGCGGAAGCGACGGAGAATATCCTGCAGCCGCGTTGACCTTCGACGCCAACGGAAATCTATATGGAACCACCCTTTTCGGTGGCGGAGGTCTCAACGGTTGCTGCGGCACGGTGTTTGAACTTACGCCCGGTTCCGGCAGTGCGTGGACTGAGAAAACTCTTTACGCCTTCAAGGGCACAACCGATGGAGACGCTCCCAATAGTTCTTTAGTCTTCGATAGCCTCGGCAATCTGTATGGCACAACCGAAATTGGCGGCGTGAACACCCACATTTGCCCGTACAACTGCGGGACTGTGTTCAAACTTTCGCAAAACGTTGCCGGGCAGTGGACTGAAAGCGTTATCCATGCCTTCACCGGAGGGAGCGACGGAATCTATCCCCGGTCCGTGATCATTGACGGCGACGGCAATCTGTTTGGCACTACCTATGCCGGTGGTAAGGATTCAACAACTTTCTGCGGCGGAGGCTGCGGCACGGTGTTCGAATTGTCGCCAAGCAACGGCAGTTGGACCAAGACGATTCTCTACAGCTTTCAACCCTACGAAGTGAGCGGAGACGGCGCCGAGCCGGGCGCAGGTCTCGCCCTGGGCGCGGATGGAAGCCTTTACGGCACAACTATCCGCGGAGGCCTCCCTTTGCCAACCAGCACCGAGGGGACAGTCTTTAAGGTAAGCAAAACACCAGGGGGAGTTTGGATCGAAAAAGTCCTCTACAACTTCGACACAGTGCATGGAGTCAATCCCACAACGGCAGTAGCCGTGGCTCCGTCCGGAAATTTATTTGGAACCACAATAAATGGCGGCGAAGATGGCGGCGGTGTACTTTATAAGATCGACATGCAAGAGGTTCCGGAGCTCACACAGTCTTTCGCGCACCAAACTTCACTCGACCGAGACTCTCCATCAGTTAGAACACTCCCTCAGCGCTTGGCGAAGCCGTTCAATTTCCCTCGGGCGCCTCTAAATCCAGATCTACCCAGCAGCTCGAACAAAGGGAGGGCGCAATGATCATGCCAGGCACCCATCGCTCCATAATCTCGTTCGCGTTCAGCCTTCTGTCTTTGATCGCCTTCTTGTCGGTCCCCGTACTGACTCGTGCCCTGTCCACGACGACAGAAAAAGTCCTGCACAGTTTCGCCAGTTATCCCCATGGGTACAACCCCAACTCCCCTCTCATTGCGGACCCCGCGGGCAATCTCTACGGAACCGCGCAAGGCGGAGCTGCCGGAATCGTTTTTGAACTGAGTCCTGGCGCCAATGGCACCTGGACTCAAACCGTTCTTCACAATTTTTCCGGATCTTCGTTCGGAGGGCCTGACGGCGCGTACCCCAACAGCATTATTTTCGATGGAGCCGGGAATCTTTACGGAACAACGTTCGGGGGCGGCACCTTTGGCAAGGGGACTGTTTTTAGGATGATCCCCTCGGCTAACGGATGGAAAGAAGCCGTTCTGTACAGCTTTGCCGGTCCTTTCGCCGACGGGGCTTATCCCGGGCCTCTCACGCTCGACTCCTCAGGCAACCTCTACGGCACCACGTCTCAGGGCGGCAACAGCTTGTGCTACGACCAATACAGTCAGCAGTACTACGGCTGCGGAATTGCGTATGAGCTTTCTCCCAATTCCGATGGCACATGGTCAGAAACTATTCTTTACAACTTTCAGGAGGGAGCCGATGGCGGCGACCCCACTTCCACTTTGGTCCTAGATAAAAGCGGAAATCTCTACGGCACCGCCAATTACGGCGGCTATCTCGGGAATGGTTGCGAGTTCCTCGATGGTGGCGGAGGATGCGGTGTTCTGTTTCGCTTATCAAAAGCCAATGGAGTCTGGACGGAAACGGTTCTTTATACCTTCCTGGGCACCACCAGCGACGGCAGCGCTCCGCCTGCGGGCGTAGTGTTTGATGCCCAGGACAATCTGTATGGCCTCGGTTATCCCGGGCTGATCGAGTTCTCACCCACATCGCAAGGCACGTGGACCCCAAAGCTGCTCTATACCTTGAATCTCTACGCATTTGGATTACCGTCATTCGATAGCGCAGGAAATGTTTACGGGACTTCGTTCAATGGAGGCATTTCCTCAAGTTCCTGCAATGGAGGATGCGGAACGATCTTCGAACTTTCTCCGAATGGTGTTGGAGGTTGGACGGCCACTACGCTGTATGCCTTCACTGGTGGAAACGACGGCGCAGAACCCATGGGAATGCTGCGCACCGCGTCAGGAAATCTTTTTGCCACGAATCAAGCGGGCGGTATACCAAAATGCTTGAACAGCTACGGATGCGGCGCCATCTTCGAACTTGCGCCCAACTCAAGCGGGACATGGTCGGGCAGCGTGGTCTATGACTTTCCTCTCAGCTCGCTCGATGGCGGAACCCCCTACTCCAATCTGGTTGCCGATGCCGCCGGCAATCTTTACGGCACCACAACCCGTGGAGGTTCATCCAACTTCGGCACAGTTTTCAAGATGAGCGTCAACGCCAAAGGCATGTGGCAGAGTACCGTGCTTTACAGCTTTACCAACGCCAATGGCGATGGAGCTATTCCCCAGGCAGGGCTTATTTCCGATGTCACCGGCAATCTTTACGGCACCACCACATACGGTGGAAACAAATGCAGCTGCGGCGTGGTGTTTAGGCTTTCACCCGCGTCGCATGGCACATGGACCGAAACCGTCCTTTACGGTTTCCAGCCCGGATCGAACACCAAGGATGGCTCTGAACCCGCGGCCAGCTTGGTATCGGATGGCGCTGGCAAGCTGTACGGCACCACAGCGATCGGCGGGGAGTCTAACTACGGCACCGTGTTCGAACTCAGCCCAACCAGCAGTGGGGTATGGAATGAAACGATTCTTTACAGCTTCGGGGCCGATGGTGTCGATCCGACGAGCAGAGTTATTTTTGATAAGCAAGGAAACCTCTACGGGACAGTCGGCGACGTCATCACATCACACGCTCCAGGCGCGGTTTACGAACTGAGTCCACCTTCTGTCGGCACTCAATGGACGGAAACTCTTCTTTACTCGTTCACTAGCACTACCGATGGTGAAAACCCGATCGGTGGAGTCGTCTTCGACGCCGCCGGCAACCTTTACGGCGTAGCGGACTACGGTGGACCCTATTATGTTGGCGAGATTTTCAAACTCATGCCAACTTCCGGCGGCACATGGTCCAAGAGCACCGTGCACAGCTTCACCGACGTGAATGGCGACGGAGCCTTTCCGCGAGCTGGATTGATCATCGACGGCAGCGGCAATCTCTACGGCACCACCGAAGGTGGCGGACTCGTCAGCGGCTATGGCATGGCTTTCGAATTCAGCCCTGTCTCCGGCGGTCAGTGGCGCGAAATCGCCTTGCACCGTTTCAGCGGAGGGAGTGATGGCGCACTTCCCTTGGCCGCTCTCCTCCTTGATTCTCACGGCAATATCTACGGCACCACCTCCTCCGGTGGCGGCGGCTACCAGGGTGTAGTGTTTGAGATCAAGCCCTGAGTCGGGAAACCCGGAGATTGAACAGCTGCGATTCCAGAGGGAGACTGTTGTCTTGTGAACGAGGGAACCAGTTGCCCAAAATCCCTCCACCATCAGGCTTTGCAAGCGCATGAGCCTAAGAGGCCGAAAAGCCCGCGCCTTCCTGCCCAGAATCTGGTGTTTTTGAGGTGGCTACGAATCCGACTGACGGCCTATGTAGACCCTTCCTTAAGAGCCGCCACAAATCCAGTCGCTATCAGAACACCGTGCGCCAGTTGTGTGCATGATTCCAAGTAACAGAGCTAATCGCGCCAAAGCTCTGTCGATTCGTGAACGATAAAGGACGTTATCGCCAAAATCGCGGAATCGCGAATTCGCCCGAGTTCCTGGCGTCCAAGGCGCATCGTCTGCGACTGAGACACTGACTAGCTAGAGAGTGACGCCATAGCTTTTTTCCGCGCGGCATCGCGTGAACGAGGTTTGTGACTTCCCAGATGCCCGTTTCTGGATAACTTCCGGGTTGCCAACAACTCGGGAACTAGCAACAATCAGCCTCTAGCACTACCAGATGACCAGGCTAAAGCTGCTTGGGCTCTCCTTTTCAAAGAAATTGGGTTGGAATTTGCATGTTAAGGTGGACCAAGAGTACACCATTAATTCCACAAGCTGGGTGGGTGCAGGGGCTCGAAAAAGTGTTGCGACCGGTTGCTAACCTTTGAGGCCTTGCCACGGAACGGCAATTAGGTCTGGACCACAGGCGTGGCTGGCGGGAGTAATATGCCTCTTCCCGGACAACTCCAATGGATGCGAAAGACCGAAAACATCTAAGGATACTCGCGAAGTTGATGGTCGCAGAAGCCCAGTCCTCAGATAACGACAGGATCTTCTCCGCCACTGGGTTCGCCCGAGAAAACATATCCATACTCCACCAGCAGGTGAGATGCGCGAATCTTGCATGGGCGCTTCGGTACACCAAGAAGGTCGGGCGTGGAGATGTGATCGCGATAGTGGGCGGATCCTTTTCAGGCCTTATGCTCGCGTGCTCCTTGGCCATTGCAGAGGATGTAATTGTTTACATCTTTGAAAAACAAAGTCGGCTGCTAGATCGGTTCCTGGACAAGAGCCATCGCCACATTTCACCGAACTTGAATTCCCGCTATCTTGGAGTTCGGTTCGATCCGGTAAATTCAGCTCCTTTTTACAACCCAGCGATTTTTGGATGGAATGAGGGGACTGCCAGCGAAGTCGCTCACGAATGGCTGAAGAACTTCGAGAGCTATCGGCGCAAATTGCCCATCTTTGTATTCACTGAGACCGAGATAAGACCAGAAGACATCCAGCAATACGAGCGACGGGTCAGGATCAAGTGGCCCGAGACATCACACTGGAAACCCGTTGAAGTTGATCTCTTGATCGATGCTACAGGGTTCGGCGAAGAGGCGAATCCTCTTGGCCTCGTGGACTACAGCTACTGGGAGGCCGGCCATCGATTAATCTACGATCATCTTCCGAAAGATTGCAGCGTCCTTGTCTCGGGTTGTGGTGACAGCGGCATTATCGAAGCACTCCACTACACGGTTAAGGATTTTCGGCATGAATTCGTCCAAGATTGGTGGCCTTCTCGCGTAAGTCTAGAGGCGCACCTCGACGTTGGACTTGAGTACGCTAAACTCGATGACCTTCTTTTAAGCGAGGAAGTGAACCGATACAAAGAGAAGGTTATCTCCGAACTGTGCTGGTGGCTCTACACTTGCCATGTCCGGGCCAATTGCGACGAATACGAATGGACAGTTCGTGAAGACGTAAAATCGATTTTTTATGCGATTGATGCTGCTTTGTGGCCGCACCTTGAGAAGGTGTTCTCAGCTGAGAAATTGAGGGAACGGGACCTCGAATGGGACAAACGGGAAGCATTTTTACTTAAACTGGATATTGACACGCAACTAAAGATTCGCGAGGCGGTCATGCCCGTTGTGGATGATTGGATCAGCAGGAATATAGAAACGCTTGTGCGCGAGATCCCGCCTGACGTCGCGTCTAGAGTGAATAAGCTTCACGACCGCAGGCGTACCGGTGTCGTGGTTACCCTTAACGGAATCACGCCGACGCCATTCACGCGGCAAATGTCGTCCTTCAATGTTTGGCTGACTCGCGTTCTAATGACCTTTCCAAACGTCCACTACAGACAGGGCAAGATCGCCAAGGTAGAAGCTGAAGAATCGAGCCACTATAGAGTCACATACGACGGAGGGGCACAAGAGGTCTGCGAATCGCGTCGTAACCCGTTATGGTCCGGCTCCGCCCTCAGGAACAAGGCTATCGAACAAGGCGTATCCCGACCCTCATAGAGGAAATTGGCTACTCAACTACGCCCGTTACACGGTTCTAACTGAGAAGGTGACCGAGACATTGCATCGCGGGCGCGTCGTCGAGCCAGCAAGAGACGACGTCGGCCGAAGACTTAAGAAAGTGTTAAAACGCCGCGGAAGTCGTCGCGTGCACCTCGTGCATAAGAAGCTCTATCATTCCCGCCTGCTCTCAGGCCCATTACACTTCTCAACCGGCGAGGAGTACATCGACTCCGATCCTCAAGTGTGGTTGTCTTCCAAGCTGCGGTCGAGGATTCTCCCGAGCTACGAAGAGGATATTTAAATTGGGGAAGCATAGACTCGCTGGCCGCCCTGCCCACTCTCTTGGGTCTCCGCGCTCGCAATGAGTGACCCAACAGCACTGTGATGCAGGGGGCTATGCCGGTAATGCGTTGAGGACTTGGAATCGGATTTGTGACCAGGAAACTACCGATGCTGAACGCGACGCAGCGACCTCATCGTGGCGCGCACTAGGCAGCTACTGCTTGGCAGGAAAATCCTTTGTAGGCATGCGGGCCAGCCAAAACGGAGTCTCCCGACCCGGACCAGCGCGGCCGAAAACGGGTAAAACATATGATTCGGGCCGGATGACGAGCTGACCGGAACTTATTCCGGGCCAGAAGTCGGCTTCGAGGAAGTTTCGAACATCGTCGTTCCCTGTGGGAACGCGGCCCGATTGGGAATGATAGCGTCCTTTATCATTCACTACCGCCCTTCGCAGAGAACGCGAAGCACGGGGCACCCGCTGTGTGGGTGGTGCCAGCAAGATCAAAGGTGAGCCAGCCCCCATTTC
>WNFI01393450.1_pt1 | contig 16931 bp, 11 predicted proteins | sample 5400471 | NCBI WGS metagenome assembly WNFI01 (sample SAMN13153348, study PRJNA577476) | soil metagenome | isolation source: 100 cm saprolite on Douglas fir-dominated hillslope | place: USA:California | collected 2013-09-17 | reverse complement strand
ACGCGCTCGGCGGCGTATCGCCGCTTGGGCAATTTCGCGGGCTCTGCGGCCTCGGGGGGCACGAAAATCTTCTGGAGCACCTGCCGCTGCACCGGCTTCTTCACGATCGGTACGTATCCGAACCTGCTGTCGATGCTCTCGACGCCGTAACCGGTGACGAAGACGAATGGAATTTTGCGTGCCGCCAGCACGTCTGCGACCGGATAGACGAATTCGCCTCCGAGATTGACGTCGATGATGCCGGCGTTGATGTCCTCGTGCACGGCGGCGACCATGGCTTCGGATAGCCGGCTGAACGGCCCGATGACTGAGAAGCCGAGCTCGGTCAGGATGTCCTTCATCATCATGGCAACCAAAATCTCGTCTTCCACCAGCAGGACGCGGTTGCCTGCCTCGAGCCGAAGCGGCAGCTCAGGCCTGTCCTCGCCGAGTCGCCACTGGGTAGCGGCACGGTTCGCCAGCGCGTCGACGTAGTCGCGGCACGGCACGTGCAGGACGCAGTGCAGGCCTTCCGAGCGCCAATCGAAAGCGGCCTCCCCCCCGAGCTGGCGCTCGATGCTGGCGCTGATCAGCCGGATGCCGAAGCCGTGCGCGACCGGCATCTGCGGGGGCGGTCCACCGCTCTCGGTCCAGCGCAGGACCAAGCCTTGCGACTGCCGGCAGTTTTGATCCGCTCCGCGCCATCGGTGCGGAACGGGGCGAGCTCTTCGGCCAAGAGACGCGCGAGATCGGCGCCCTGCCAGCGGCTCTGGGCGAGCAGGGTGTGGGCGCGCGCCAGCGCGCCAATTCGCCCATCGACCGCGGCGATATAGGATTTGATGTCCTCGGAGCGGGTCAAACGCACGATCGATTGCACCAGCGCCAAGGCATTGCGCGCGCGATGGTCGACCTCGCGCGCCAACAGCACCTGGCGCTCTTCGGCCTGCTTGCGCTCGGTGATGTCGACGGTCACGCCGCTGATCCGCACGACATTGTCGGTTGCATCGACGCTTGCGACCGCCGTTCCTATGCACCAGCGCAGCTCGCCGTTCGGACGACACACGCGAAACTCGCTCTGAAAACTCGGCGTGTTGGGCGCCGCCGGTTTGATCGCGTCCTGCAGATGTTTCCAGTCCTCGGGATGGATCAATGCCCTGACATTATCGACCGTCAGATCGAAGCTCGCGGGATCGACCCCGAAAATCCGGTACTGCCCGTCGTCCCACACGAACCGGCCATCGACCGGGTCCCATTCCCAGGATCCCATCTGGCCGGCGGCCAGCGCCAAACTGCGCCGCTCTTCGCTCTTCAAGAGCCGCGCGGTCGAGGCCTCAAGTTCCGCGGTTCGCGACGCGACGCGACGCTCGAGCTCCTGATTGAGCTGCTCGAGCTGTCGCGTCTTGCGATAGAGCTCGGCGAAAACCTTGACCTTGGCGCGCAGCACCTCCGGAATGACCGGCACCGGGACGTAATCAACCGCCCCCATTTCATAGGCGCGCAGACGATCGACGTCCGTCAGATGGATGGCGGAAATAAAGATGATCGCGGTGCGCTGGAACCGCGGATGCTCGCGGATCATCGCGGCCAACTGGAAGCCGTCGAGCTCCGGCATGCACACGTCGACGAGGATGACCGCGATCTCCTGCTTGAGCAGGTGTTCCAGCGCTTCTTTGGCGGAAGCGGCTTTGATCAGTCGCTCGTTGAGCCCGGCGAGGATGGTCTCGTAGCTCAGCAGCTTGGCTGGCTGGTCGTCGACCAGCAGGATATTGACCTTGTCGTCCGAGGCCATCGCGCGTCTCCGCGGCTAGCGGTGCAACCACATGCGCAGCGCCGACAACAGCTGTTCGGTATTGACGGGCTTGGCCAGATAGTCGGATGCACCTGCTTCCATGCATTTCTCGCGGTCGCCCTTCATGGCTTTGGCCGTCAGCGCGACGATCGGGAGCCGCCGGAAAGCCGGCTTCTGCCGGATGGCGCGCATGGTCCGATATCCATCCATTTCCGGCATCATGATATCCATCAGCACGATCGCCAGATCGGGGGTAGAATCGACGAGCGCGATCGCCTCGCTGCCGGTCGTGGCGGTAAGCACACGCATGCCGCGCCGCTCCAGCACGCTGGAGAGCGCGAAAATATTGCGCGCATCGTCATCGATCAGCAGCACCGTGCGGCCCACCAAGTCCTCGTCCGAGCTGTTGAGCCGCTCGAGCATGCGTTGCTTCTCGGGTGGAAGCTCGGTAACGACGCGGTGCAGGAACAAAGCGGTTTCGTCGAGCAGACGCTCGGGCGACTCGACGCCCTTGACCACGATGCTGCGCGCCATCGTGTGCAGCTCTGCGTCTTCCTCCGCCGACAATTCGCGGCCCGTGAACACCACAACCGGCACGTCGGAGAGCTTGGCGTCGCCGCGCAGCTCCTCCAACACCTCGAACCCGGACATGTCCGGCAGCCGCAGATCGAGCACGACACAGTCGCAGGGCTGTGCGCGCAGCACGCGCAAGGCCTCGGCGCCGGTGCCCGCAGGGACGATCTCGATGTCGTCGTGGCCGAGCAGTTCCGCAATGCTTTTCTGCTCGACGCGGTCGTCTTCCACGACCAGCAGGCGCTTGCGGCGCGGCTTGGCATATTCCTTGATGCGCGCCAATGCGGCTTCGACCCCCTCGGTCGAAGTCGGCTTGGTGACGAAGGAGAATGCACCCCGCGCCATACCGTGCTGGCGATCTTCGTCTAGCGTGATGATCTGCACCGGAATGTGCCGGGTCAGCGGATTCTGCTTGAGCTGGCTGAGCACGGTCCAGCCCAGCATGTCGGGCAGGAACACGTCGAGCGACACGGCGGTGGGTTGGTATTGCTTGGCGAGCTCGAGCGCGTCGGTGCCGCGCGCCGCGACCAACACTTTGAAGCCCTTCTCGCGCGCCAGGTCCACCATGATGCGGGCGTAGTGCGGATCGTCCTCCACCACGAGCAGGATCGAATCGCCGGGCCGGATCTCGAGCCGGTCGTCAGGAATTTGCTCGATCGGGCGCTCCGGCGCGACGTGCGCGGCGGGCGGATGCACGAACGCCAACGAGGCGGCCGGCTTCGGCGCCGCGCTCGGTCCGACGTACCGCAGCGGCAGGTAGAGCGTGAACGTGCTGCCCACGTTCGGCGCGCTGCGCAACTGAATCTCGCCGCCGAGCAGATTCGACAGCTCGCGGCTGATCGCCAGCCCCAACCCAGTGCCGCCGTATTTCCGGCTGGTGCTGGCGTCGGCCTGCATGAACGCCTCGAAAATGACCTTCTGCTTCTCGTGCGGGATGCCGATGCCGGTGTCGGAGACTTCGAAGGCGACCACCGTGGGCGCCTGCTCGAGCACCGGGTGGCCGCCGCTCCAGCCGTTCTGGACCTCGGAAACGCTCAGGCGCACCCCGCCCTGCGAGGTGAACTTGAACGCGTTCGAGAGCAGATTCTTGAGAACCTGCTGCAGGCGCTTGGAATCGGTGGTCATGGTGCGGCCGAGATGTGGATCGAGATTGACCTCGAACGAGAGTTGCCGCGTCTCCGCCTCGTGGCGGAAGGGACGCACGATCATGTCTAGAAGGTTCGCGAAGGCAATCTCCTCGGCGTCGACCGTGACGGTTCCGGATTCGATCTTGGACAGATCGAGGATGTCGCTGATTAGATTCAAGAGATCCGTGCCGGCGCCGTGGATTGTGCGGGCGAATTCGACCTGCTTGGCGAGCAGATTGCCCTCCGGATTCTCGTTGCGCTCCACCTCGACGTTGCGCTCTGCGAGTTGTTCCGCCTTCTGCTCGAGCTGCTCGTTGGTCTGTTGCAGCTCTCGCTGCTGCGTCTGCAACTCGCCCGCGAGCTGTTGCGATTGCTTGAGCAATCCTTCGGTCTGCATCGTCGCTTCGATGCTGTTGAGCACGATGCCGATATTGGTCGTAAGCTGGTCCAGGAAAGTGAGCTGCAGTTCGGTGAATTCGCTGAGCGAAGCGAGCTCGATCACCGCCTTGACCTGACTTTCAAACAGCACCGGCAACACCACGATGTTCCGTGGCGCCGCCTTGAACAGTGCCGATCCGATCGGAACGGTGTCTGGGGACATTTCGCTGATCAGCATTCGCCGTTTGTCCGCCGCGCACTGTCCGAGCAATCCCTCGCCGAGCGTGAGATGCTCCGGATAGCCGTTGTCGGCATCGTCGGCATAGGTGGCGAGCAGGTGCAGGCTGGAGGCTTCCTCGCTCGTCGCCTGATAAATGACGCCGAGCTGCGCGTTAACCAGCGGCGTGAGCTCCGACAAGAGCAGCCGGCCCACGGTAATCAGGTCGCGCTGGCCCTGCAGCATGTTGGTGAACCTGGCGAGATTGGTCTTCAACCAATCCTGCTCGGTGTTGCGGTCGGTCGTGAGCCGCAAGTTGTTGATCATCGTGTTGATGTTGTCCTTGAGCGTGGCCACCTCGCCGCGCGCGTCGACCTGAATCGACCGGGTCAGGTCGCCCTTCGTCACCGCAGTCGCAACCTCGGCGATGGCGCGCACCTGCGTCGTCAAGTTCGCGGCCAACAAGTTGACGTTGCCGGTAAGATCCTTCCAGGTGCCGGCTGCGCCCGGCACGTTGGCCTGGCCGCCGAGACGGCCTTCCACGCCCACCTCGCGCGCGACGGTGGTGACCTGGTCGGCAAAGGTCGCCAGCGTGTCGGTCATGTTGTTGATCGTTTCGGCGAGCGCCGCCACTTCGCCCTTCGATTTGACGGTCAGATTCTGCTTCAGATCGCCGTTGGCCACGGCAGTCACGACCTTGACGATGCCGCGCACCTGCTCGGTCAGATTGGCCGCCATCACGTTGACGGTATCGGTCAAGTCCTTCCATGTTCCGGCGACGCCCGGCACTTGCGCCTGGCCGCCGAGCTTGCCTTCGGTGCCGACTTCGCGCGCGACGCGTGTCACTTCCGAGGCAAAGCCGTTGAGCTGGTCCACCATCGTATTGATGGTGTTCTTGAGCTCCAGAATTTCGCCTTTCACGTCCACGGTGATTTTGCGGGAAAGGTCGCCGCGCGCGACCGCCGTTGTCACTTCGGCGATGTTGCGGACCTGAGTCGTGAGGTTGGCGGCAAGCAAATTGACGTTGTCCGTCAAATCCTTCCACGTACCCCCGACGCCCGGCACCACGGCCTGGCCGCCGAGCTTGCCTTCGGTGCCGACCTCGCGCGCCACGCGCGTGACTTCGGCGGCGAATGAGCGCAGTTGCTCGACCATGGTATTGAGCGTTTCCTTGAGCAGCAGGATCTCGCCGCGCACGTCCACGGTGATCTTTTTCGAGAGGTCGCCGCTGGCGATGGCGGTGGCAACCTCGGCGGAGCTGATCCACCATGGTGTTGATGGTGTTCTTGAGCTCGAGGATTTCGCCTTTCACGTCGACCGTGATCTTGCGCGAGAGATCGCCGCGCGCCACCGCGGTCGTCACTTCGGCGATGTTGCGCACCTGCGCGGTGAGGTTGCCCGCCATCGAGTTCACGCTGTCGGTCAAGTCCTTCCAGGTGCCGGCCACGCCGGGCACGTTGGCCTGACCGCCGAGACGGCCCTCGGTGCCGACCTCGCGCGCGACGCGGGTGACCTCGCCGGCGAAGCGGTTGAGCTGGTCGACCATCGTGTTGAGCGTCTCTTTGAGCTGAAGGATCTCGCCGCGCACATCGACCGTGATTTTGCGGGACAGGTCGCCGTCGGCGATCGCGGTCGCCACCTCGGCGATGTTGCGGACCTGATCGGTGAGATTGCCCGCCATGGAGTTGACGCTGTCGGTCAAGTCCTTCCACGTGCCGGCCACGCCCGGCACTTGCGCCTGACCGCCGAGCTTGCCTTCGGTGCCGACCTCCCGCGCCACGCGCGTGACTTCCGCCGCGAACGCGTTGAGCTGGTCCACCATCGTGTTGAGCGTTTCTTTGAGCTGCAGGATTTCGCCGCTCACGTTGACGGTGATCTTCTTCGACAGGTCGCCTTGCGCGACCGCGGTCGCCACCTCGGCGATGTTGCGGACCTGCCCGGTCAGATTCGAGGCCATCGAGTTCACGCTGTCGGTCAAGTCCTTCCAGGTGCCGGCGACGCCGCGCACCATCGCCTGGCCGCCGAGCTTGCCTTCGGTGCCGACCTCCCGCGCCACGCGCGTCACCTCGCCGGCAAAGGCGTTGAGCTGGTCCACCATGGTGTTGATGGTGTCCTTGAGCTCGAGAATTTCGCCGCGCACGTCGACGGTGATCTTCTTGGAGAGATCGCCGCTGGCGATGGCCGTCGAGACCTCGGCAATGTTGCGAACCTGTGCGGTGAGGTTCGAGGCCATGGAGTTGACGCTGTCCGTCAAGTCTTTCCAGGTGCCGGCGACGCCGAGCACGTTCGCCTGTCCGCCGAGACGTCCTTCTGTGCCGACCTCGCGTGCCACGCGCGTCACCTCGCCGGCAAACGCATTGAGCTGATCGACCATCGTGTTGATGGTCTCCTTCAGCTGCAGGATTTCGCCGCTCACATTGACGGTGATCTTCTTCGAGAGGTCGCCGCCGGCGATGGCGGTGGCGACGTCGGCGATGTTGCGGACCTGGGCAGTCAGGTTCGAGGCCATGAAATTGACGTTGTCGGTCAGGTCCTTGAGCTGATCCACCATGGTGTTGATGGTGTTCTTGAGCTCGAGGATTTCGCCTTTCACGTCGACCGTGATCTTGCGCGAGAGATCGCCGCGCGCCACCGCCGTCGTAACCTGGGCGATGTTGCGAACTTGGTCGGTGAGGTTGCCGCACATGGCGTTCACCGAATCCGTCAAATCCTTCCAGGTGCCGGCAACACCCGGCACGATGGCCTGGCCGCCGAGACGCCCCTCGGTGCCGACCTCGCGCGCCACACGCGTCACTTCCGAGGCGAACGAGCGCAATTGATCGACCATCGTGTTGATGGCTTCCTTGAGCTGCAAAATCTCGCCACGCACGTCGACCGTGATCTTCTTCGAAAGATCGCCCATGGCGACCGCGATGGTGACGTCCGCAATGTTGCGGACCTGCGCCGTGAGATTCGAGGCCATCGAATTGACGCTCTCGGTCAGGTCCTTCCAGACACCGGTCACCTCGCGCACCTGTGCCTGGCCACCGAGCTTGCCTTCGGTGCCGACCTCACGCGCCACACGCGTCACCTCGGAGGTGAACACGCTGAGCTGCTTAATCATCGTGTTGACGATGTTCGCCGCGCGCAGGAACTCGCCCTGCAGCGGGCGCCCATCGACGTCGAGGCGCACCGTTTGCAGCAAATCGCCCTTGGCGACGGCGGAGATGGCGCGAGTCACTTCCGTCGTCGGCCAAAGCAGATCGTCGATGAGGGTATTGACCGAGCTTTCCATCTCGCCCCAGGCGCCATGGGACAGGGGGAACTTCACCCGCTGGCGCGTCTTTCCTTCGCGGCCCACGACCTGCCCGACGCGCTCGAGCTGCCGCGCCATGCGCTCATTGGCGGCGACGATCTCATTGAAGGTGTCGGCGATCTTGCCCAAGAGGCCTACCTGACCGCTGGACAGGCGAACCGAGAAGTCGCCCACGCGCATTGACTGCAGCGCGTTCAAAAGATCGTAAAGCTCAGGGGATGCGCCGCTGTCGACATGGCCATCGGGCGCTTCCGCGGCCACCGCGCCTGGAGACGGACCATTGGTCTTGAGTTCCCCGACCGGCCCTCTGTTCGGTTGCATTGTTTCCTCCAGGCCCGATGTCACAACCGCTGCGACGCCGTCACGGCGACAAGCCGACGCTGCGGTGATGTTTGGACGGGTAAGCCGAAAACCCGCCGATGGGAAGTGGCGAAGAGCGCCCTCCGCAGGTGCCTCTGCCGGGCGCGGTGGCCGTGCTGGTGCATCAACCCCGGCGCCAGAACCTGCTGGCGCGGGAGATCACTAGACCGTCTGCAGATGACCCTCCGACCGGTGGATCCGGTCATGTGCTTATACCCCTCGGTAGTCCAGGTCGGACCACCACCTGACGCCCCCAACGCCAAAACGATCCTTTCGTTCCAGCCGTCCGGCAAATTTTTTCTGTTCGAAAAACGCGTTTCAATCCAGCATGTTACGGTAGCGGACTTGAGAGCCGGGCGGGGGAGGATCGCTCTCGGTCGGGCCAGGGCCCAATATCCACGCGCAATTCCTTCGCGCGGGCGCTCGCCGACCGGTCCAGCGGTAGCCCTATAACCAGCCGGTAGCCCTATAAAATGTAAGCGACAAGGGATCGATCCAGCGGCGGCCCGAGCAGACCATGACGCGACGCACTGCAGCAAAAAGGAACGGGTCGCGCCTTCGCCTCGCCGCCGATATCGGCGGCACTTTCACGGATATCGCCGTCTTCGATGATCGGACCGGCAAGCTGAGCTTCGGCAAAGCGCTGTCGACGCCGCACCGGCTGGTCGAGGGCATCAACGCGGGGGTGGTTAAGGCGGGCAGCGCCTACGAATCCGCCGGGCTCTTTCTGCACGGCTCCACCATCGCCATCAACACAATCCTGGAGCGCAAGGGCGCGAGGACCGCGCTCCTGGTGACCGAGGGGTTCCGCGACATTTACGAGATCGGTCGCATCAACCGGCCGGATGCGTACAATCTGTTCTTCCGCAAACACGAGCCGCTGGTGGAGCGGGCGCTGCGCTTCGAGGTCAAGGAGCGCGTGCTCTCCGACGGCGAGATCGAAACGCCGCTCGACGAGGGGGAGATTGAGGCGTTGGGCCGCATGCTGGAGCGGCTCGGGGTCGAGGCAACCGCAATTCTCTTTCTCAACTGCTTCGCGCGGCACGAGCATGAGGCGCGCGCGAAGGCGATCCTGGAGCAGAATCACCCGCACCTGTTCGTCTCCGCCTCGCATGAACTATCCGAGGAGTATCGTGAGTTCGAGCGCTGCTCGACGGTAGCCGCCAACGCCTATATCGGGCCGATCGTTCGACGATATATCGGCGAGATCGACAACCACATTCGCCGCGAGGGTTTCTCCGGCTCGTTCCTGATCGTGCAGTCGACCGGCGGTCTCTACCAAGCGGAGCAGGCCAAGCGGCACTGCGTGCACATGCTGGAGTCGGGACCGGCGGCCGGCGTCATCGCCACGCAGGCGCTTTGTCGGGCACTGGGGCTGAAAAATGCCATCGCCTTCGATATGGGCGGCACCACCGCCAAAGCCGGCGTCATTCACAAGGAGGAAGCGCTTACCACCGGTGCGGCCTTGATTGGCGGCTACGACAGGGCGCTGCCGGTCCAGATCGCGATGATGGATATTTTCGAGGTCGGCACCGGCGGCGGCTCGATCGCGCGAGCGGAGGAAGGCGGGCTGCGAGTTGGGCCGCAAAGCGCGGGCGCGGCGCCGGGCCCCGCCTGCTACGGCCTCGGCGGTAAGGAGCCGACGGTGACGGATGCCAATCTCATTCTCGGCCGGCTTGCCGCCGATCGGTTCCTGGGTGGCGAGATGCGGCTCGACGTCGAGGCCGCAGAACGCGCGCTCACCGAGCGCGTGGCAAAGCCGCTCGGCATGGATGCGACGGCGGCGGCCGAGGGAGTCTTGCGTATCGCCGCAACCGCGATGTCCTATGCGGTAAAAGGAGTCACCACCGAGCGCGGTCTCGATGCCGGCGACTTCGCCCTGGTGGCCTATGGCGGCGCCGGCCCGTTGCATGCGGTACAGGTCGCACGCGAGCTCGGGATCAGGACCGTCATCGTCCCGACCGGGCCGGGCGTGTTCTCGGCGTTCGGCATGCTGTTCTCGGATCTGCGCTACGATTTCGTGCGCACGTGGTTCACACGGCTCGAAGACGCGCCGTTTGCAGCGATCGAACGAGTCTATCGCAATCTTGAGCGTCAGGGCCGCGCGGCAATCGCGGGCGCCGCGCTCAAGCCGCAGAAGATCACGCTGAGGCGAGCAGCCGACATGCGCTATGTGGGTCAGGAGCACGCGGTGACGGTGGACCTGCCGCTCAAGCTGTTCGAACGACAAGACCGTCGCGCAATCAAGCGCCTGTTCGACGCCATGCACGAATTGCGCTACGGCACCTCGGCGCCGGAGGAGCCCGCCGAAATCGTGAGCCTGCGCAGCACCGTCACCGGTGTCATGCGCAAGCCGCCGCAGGAGACGATCGCACGCGGCACACGCGCGCCCGGCCGATCCGCCTTTACCGGCAGACGGCCGGTGTATTTGGATGGAAAGTTCCGCCCAACGCCGACCTATGCCCGCACGGCGCTCGGCGCCGGCAACCGAATCAGCGGACCCGCGCTGATCGAGGAACATGCGGCGACAACTTTGCTATTGCCGGGTGATCGGCTCGAAGTCGATGTCCGCGGGCACCTGATGATCGACGTGGCAGCAGATCGATAATGGGCACGGCAGAAATGAGAAATCGCCTAACGCGCGACGCGCGTATCCCCCGCAGGCGGCGCAGCCCCCACAAGATCGATCCTGTGATCACGGAGATCGTGCGCAATGGCGTCATTGCCGTGACGGAGGAAATGAAAACGAACCTGATGCGCACCGCTTACAACATCATCATCTACGAGGCGCTCGATTTCACCACCGGCCTGTTCACGCCAAAAGGCGAGACGATCTCGATCGGCATTGGCTTGCCGATGTTCATCCGCGGGATGGCCGAGACGGTGAAGGCGAAGATCGCGCATTTCGGTCTTGCCAACATGCATCCCGGTGACATCTACGTCACCAACGATTCCTATCTCACCGGCAGCCATCTCAACCATGTCACGCTGACGCTTCCAATCTTTCGCAAAGGCAGGCTGGTCGCGTTCTCCTGCTGCATGGCGCACTGGCTCGATATCGGCGGCATCCTCGGCGGCATGAGCACCGACATTTTTTCGGAAGGACTGCAGATCCCGATCCTCAAATATCAGGACCGGGGGCGCGCGAATGCGACCGTGGTCGACATCATCCGGCAGAATGTGCGCCTGCCGAGCCGGGCAATGGGTGATCTGCGCGCGCAGGTCACTGCGGTGAAGACCGGCGAGCGGCGCTTCCTCGAGCTCATCGCGCGCTACGGGCGCGACGCCGTGCTCAACTCGATCGCCGCAATCATGGACCATGCGGAGGCGATGGCGCGTATGCGCACGCGCACGATTCCGGACGGCATCTACGAGGCAGAATCCTACATGGACGACGACGGGATCGACATCGGCCGCAGAGTACCGATCCGGGTACGCGTCGTGGTTGAGGGCGACGAGATGACAGTCGACCTGAGCGACGTGTCAAAACAGGTGCGCGGCTTCTACAATTCCGGCATCACCACCGGCTACGCCTGCGCGCAGGTCGCGTACAAGTGCCTGACCTCGCCCACGGACTACCCCATCAACGACGGCTCGTTCCGCAGTCTCAAGACCATCGTCCCCCCGGGTCGGGTGATCAGCGCGGTGCGGCCGGCGCCGATGCGCTGGTGGATGACATATCCAATGACCATCGTGGACACGATCTTCAAGGCTCTGGCACCCGCCATTCCCGACCGCGTGATCGCCGGCCACCACGCTGATCTCCTGGCATCCTCGTTCCACGGCATCAACGAGCGCACTTCCGAGTTCTTCATCGGCAGCTTCGGGCCACTGGGCGGCGGCTGGGGCGCCAAAATGAGCGAGGACGGCGTCTCCGCCACGGTTTGCATCAACGATGGCGATACTCACAACAGCCCGAACGAGCAGGCCGAGTTCAAGTTTCCCATCGTGGTCGAACGCTACGCGCTGGTGCCCGATTCCGGCGGTGCCGGCCGCCGCCGCGGCGGGCTCGGGGTCGAGCGGGTGGTGCGCGCGCGCACGAACATGGTGGTCAACAATCAGAGCGAGCGCGCCCATTGCCGGCCCTGGGGGCTCGATGGCGGGCTCGACGGCACTGGCAATGCGGTGGAGCTGCGCATCGGCGGAGATTGGAAACGCGACTTTCCCAATGCCAAAGTCTTGGTGGCGCAGCTCAAGCCCGGCGACGCGTTCAAGATTCGCTCCGGTGGTGGTGGCGGCTACGGCAACCCGCTGGCGCGGCCGGTCGAGCAGGTTCGCGAGGACGTGCGGCAAGGCTACGTGACGGTCAAATCCGCGGCGGAGCTCTATGGCGTGGTGCTCGACCCCGAAACCTTCGAGGTTGACGTGCTGGCAACGCAGAAGTTGCGTGCGGCTCGGGCCGCGCATCGGAATGCAGCGGATGCACAGTCGGCGTGATGGCAGAAGGTGATGAAAGCGAAGTCTACTAACGAACTCCGCTGCTGCGCGACAAAGCCAGGGCACGCTTGTGCCGACCCGCCCCCCTCTTCATCGCGTGAACCGCGACGCTAAGGCTTTTCGCGCCTGAGCTTCGCGGTGAACGATATCGCGCCGCCCCCGCAACAGGGACAGCTCATCGCAAGCAGGATCTTTTGCTTCTGCTCCTCGTCGAGATCGGCGCGATCGATGAGCTGCCGGGCCTGTTGCTCGAACAGCGCATGGAGCGAGAGGGCGCTATACGAAATCTGATCCTCGGGAGAGATGGCCGGCGCAGCGGGCTTGGGGAGGCCCTGTTTCGTCGCCCGGCGGCCGCGGCTGTTCTGCTTGCGCCTTGCCATCGATCTCTGCGCAGTCTTGCTTTTGGCCGCCGGGCCGATGCTGCGCGGGATTCATCACGTCTGCGCCGCGCCTGCCGGTACCGTGTTCAGGATCGGCAGGCTTTCTCTGCCCATCGAGCTTCATGATACGATACCTTCCTCCTGCGTAACAGACGGACGCGTTTTCCCATTTGCCTGGAAAGCGCTTGGGTCGTTTCTGGTGGGAATGGGCGCCGTGACTGCTGCATCTGAGAAGAATGCTCCAGATGTGGGGGCAAAGGAGATGACGGGCAGGTCATCGGGCCGCGCGCGGCCGGGGGCAATCGACTTCCACGCGCACGTCATCGTGCCGGAAGTCTATGCGGTCGCGGCGCAACACAACGTCTTTTCCGAGCTGCCCACCGATCCCGGCGTCACTGACGAGATGCGACGCAATATCAAGGAGCGGGCCGCCACAGTCCTCGCGCGCATGAGCGACGTTACGGAGCGCATCGGCAACATGGATGCGATGGGGGTTGGCGTCCAGGTCCTGAGCGCAAGCCTGGTCCACCAAGGACTGGAATGGGCGGACGCGCAAACGAGTCTGCGGCTTGCGCGTATGACCAACGATTGGATCGCGAAGGCCGTTGCCGCGCATCCGACTCGACTGATCGGGCTCGGCACGCTGCCGCTGCACGTCCCGGCGCTCGCAGTGAGCGAGCTCGAGCGCTGCATGCGCGACCTGGGACTCAAGGGGGCGGCGATCTCGACCACCGCCGGGCCGATGGAACTCGGCGATGCGCAGCTGCGGCCGTTCTGGGACCAGGCCGAAGAGCTCGACGCCGTCGTCTTCATCCATCCCGGCGGCAATCGCGACCGCCGCTTCAAACGCTTTCATCTCTGGAACAGCGTCGGCCAGGCATTCGAGGAAGCCATGGCGATCTCGTCATTGATGTATGACGGCGTGCTGGAGACCTTCCCAAGGCTTAAGATCTGCATATCGCATGGCGGCGGTTACATGCCCTACTATATGGGCCGAATTGACCGGAACTACGTCGAAAAGGCCAACACCCGCATCAACATGCGAAAGCCGCCGATCGAGTATCTGCGCATGCTTTACTTCGATAGTTGCGTCTACGACCGCGCGGTGCTGCAGCATCTGGTCGACAAGGTGGGCGCGGAGCGCGTGCTGCTCGGGTCGGACTATCCCGTGGGCGAAAACAAGCCGATCGAATTCGTCGCCGAGACCGGCACGCTGTCGGCGCTACAGAAAGACGCAATCGTGCAGGCGAACGCCGCGGGGCTGCTTGGCGTGCCAAATCCCTAGCCGATGCGGCCGGGCCCATAGATACGGTTCCAAGTCAGCAGCGGCGCATCAAGCTTACGGAGTTCCTTCACCATGGATGCGAGATGATCGACGAAAGACTGCTCAATCCGATTTCCACCGGCGAGCTCGAACGGCGCTGGGCCGCGGTCCGCAAAGCTATGGCCGAGCGCAACATCGATGCCCTAGTGATGCAAAACAACAACGATTGGCTCGGCGGCTACGTGCGATGGTTCACGGACACGCCGCTGAGCAACGGCTATCCGCGCAGCGTCATCTTTCCCGCCTCCGATCTCATGATCGTAGTCGACATGGGCCCGCGCGGGGCGCGTCGCCGGATCAACGGCGACGATGCAGCGAACCGCGGCGTGGGGGAGATGATCTTCACGCCGGCTTTCACCAACGTCGCCTACACGGACGAATACCAGGCGGAACTCGTCGCCCAAGAGCTTCGCGGCTACCGCACCATCGGATGGGTGGGCAGCGGCGCGATGCCGCACCGGTTTGTCACCCACATCGAGCGCGAACTCGCTGGCCGGGCGAACTTCGTGGATGCGACCGAATTGGTCGACCGGCTCAAGGCGATCAAGAGCGAGGAGGAGAGGGATCTGATCCGCAAGGCCGCGCAGATGCAGGACGAGATTTTCAACCGGTTGCTCGGTAAAATCCGGCCCGGCATGACCGGCAATGATATTACCGCGCTGGCGCAATACGAAGGCCGGCTCCTCGGCAGCGAGCAGGGGCTCTTCCTCGGCTCTTCGGCGCCGCTCGGGCAGGCATCGCGGTTCCTCGATCGGCATTTGCAGGCGTGCGCGCTCAAGCCTGGCGAGCACTTCGCGCTCTTGATCGAGAACAATGGACCCGGCGGCTTCTACACCGAGATCGCGCGCACCATTGTGCTCGGCAAGGCATCGAACGAGCTGATCGACGGCTTTGAAACCATGAAAGAGGCGCAGGCCCACACATTGCGCCTGCTCAAGCCGGGCGCGTCTTGCGCCGCCGTCGCGCAAAGCCACGACGATTACATGCTCAGCCGCAAACTGCCGCCGGAGCTGCGGCTTTATGCTCACGGCCAGGGCTACGACTTGGTGGAACGGCCGCTGATCCGCTGCGATGAGACGATGACGATCGAGCAGCACATGAACCTTGCGGTGCATCCGGGTTTTGAGACACCGTCGATCTTCGCCGTGATCTGCGACAATTATCTCATCGAGTCCGACGGCTCTGGCGATTGCCTGCACGAGACCTTGAAACAGGTGTTCGAAATCTGACACCTCCATGAAGATCGACGTGTTGAGCATCGGCTCGTTTCCCGATGCGACGAATGCCGAGTTGGCGAATCGCTTCGCCGTCAGCCATTACGCCCGCCGCCCGGCCCCGCACGCGCTTGCCGCCGACCTCAAGGACCGCATCCGAGGGATCGCGACCGAGGCCAACCACGGCGTCGACAGTGCGCTGATCGCGGCGCTTCCGAAGCTCGAAATGATCGCCATTTTCGGCGTCGGGACCGATTTTATCGACCTCGCCGCCGCGCGCGAGCGCAACATCCCGGTGACAAATACCCCTGGCATCCTCACAGACGAAGTGGCCGATCTCGCCATCGGACTGATGCTCGCCTCCGCGCGACAAATCCTGTTCGCGGATCGTTACGTGCGTGACGGCAGCTGGGCCAGCAAGGGTCCGATCCGGCTCGGTCGCAGCGTCGGCGGCAAAACCATGGGCGTGCTTGGCCTCGGCGGCATCGGCCGCGCGATTGCGGTTCGCGGCGCCGCGTTGCGCATGCATGTGATCTATTGCGGGCCGCGCCGAAAAGCGGATGCGCCATACGAGTACGTTGCCGATCCCGTCGAGCTGGCGCGGCGCAGCGATTATCTGATGGTCGCCTGCAAGGGCGGGCCGGAGACCCGCCATTTCGTCTCCGCGGCCGTAATCGACGCGCTCGGTCCCAAGGGCACGCTCATCAACGTTGCGCGCGGCAGCGTCGTCGACGAGCGCGCGCTCGTCGCGGCGCTCGCCGGAGGCCGTCTCGGCCATGCGGCGCTGGACGTGTTCGAGACCGAGCCCAACCCCTCACCCGAACTTCTGAAGCTGTCCAACGTCATCGTGCAACCCCATCACGGCAGCGGTACCGTAGAGACCCGCGCCGCAATCGGCCGACTCATGGTCGACAATCTCAGCGCGCATTTTGCGGGCCGGCCGTTGCTGACGCCGGTGCGCTAAATCGGTTTACTCGCCGATAGAAGAACAGGAGGAGCACTAGGCACGAATGATTTCGCCGCGCCTGCAACTTTCATTCGATCGATTTCACAACCACAATGAAACTGCGCTAGCCTAACCCAAATCGGGCGGGCACGGGCTGCAGACAATGGCGCAGGCGCAAATCGTCATCGATGGCGTGAGCCATTGTTATAGGCCCCCCACTGGCCGCCCGGTGCTCGCGCTCGAGGACGTGTCACTCGATATAGCTGCGCGTGAGTTCGTTGCGTTACTCGGGCCCTCGGGTTGTGGCAAGTCGACGTTGCTCTATCTGATCGGCGGCTTTTTGCCCACGGAAACCGGCAGAATTCTTGTCGAGGGCAAGCCGATCGGTGCACCGGGCCCGGATCGCGGTATTGTCTTCCAACATTTCGCGTTGTTTCCGTGGAAAACGGTCCGCGCCAACGTCCTCTACGGCTTGGAGCGGATGGGGCTTGCACGGGAGGAGCGCGAGAGGCGGGCGCAATCCTTCATCGATCTCGTCGGGCTCACCGGTTTCGAAGACAGCTATCCGTCGCAACTGTCAGGCGGGATGCGGCAGCGCACCGCAATTGCGCGAACGCTCGCCTTCGACCCGAAAATCCTGCTGATGGACGAGCCATTCGGCGCGCTCGACGCGCAGACCCGCGGACTCATGCAGTCCGAGCTGCTGAGCATCTGGGAACGCACCCCGAAAACCGTGATCTTCGTTACCCATGACGTGCAGGAGGCGGTCTATCTCGCCGACCGCGTGGCGGTGATGTCCGCGCGGCCAGGCCGGATCATCGCGATCGTGGACACCAAATTCGACAAGAGCGATCCAGCGATTTTCAAGAACCAACGCTTCATCGACAAGGTCGACGAAATCTGGAACTTGGT
>WNFI01331531.1_pt1 | contig 16932 bp, 14 predicted proteins | sample 5400471 | NCBI WGS metagenome assembly WNFI01 (sample SAMN13153348, study PRJNA577476) | soil metagenome | isolation source: 100 cm saprolite on Douglas fir-dominated hillslope | place: USA:California | collected 2013-09-17 | reverse complement strand
CCCCCGCGATGATCACGCCGGACGCCTGAATCGATCGGGCGCGGCTGAATCGAACCGGTCCATGCGCCGATCCGTTCCATCACTACTCGAACGTATCCTTTCGATCTGATTGACCAGATCGCTCGTGCGAACCACTGCACAAAAGCCAAGGAATATCGGCAGTTGCAGCCGGAACTTGAGATCTCACGAGCTGAACTGCGACCTGGTTCAAAGTGCCGTTAGGCAAAACCCCTAATATCCCCCATCGCGCACGGGGCCGCAGGCGGGCCGCCACGAGCGTGGAGCGGCGCTGCGGCTCCCATCGAGTTGCCCCAAGAAATCATTTGAACAGCACAGGAAGCAGATAATGAAGACATCGATCGCCTTGAAGACTTTGTTGGGCGCAGGGGCATTGACGCTTCCGCTCATGGCCTTTGCCGAATCCAATGTCCAGACGGGTACCGCCACCGCCTCGCCCGGCGCGACTGCCCATGTGGATTTTTCGATCGTCATTCCGAAGATTCTCTATTTGCGCGTCGGTACCGGCTCCGCCTACACGTCGGGGACGCTGACCTCCGCGAACACCATCGATTTGATCACGTTCTCCCCGGCCGCAGGCACGGTGGGCAACGGCACCCCGGTTGCCGGCACCGGAGGCGATCTGACCGGCGGCGTCGAGACCGCGGCCATCGTGAGCAACAGCGGCAACGTGACGCTGAACGCCACGGCCAGCGGAGCGCTCAGCGACGGCAACGGCGATACCATTCCGTTCACGCAGATCACCACGGCCGCCACGACGCTGACCTCCGGCACGCAACTGCCCGCGCCGGTGCTGACCAACGGCACCAGTTCGAACGTCGTTCTCACGGCGCCCGCGACCAAGCTCATCGTCGAAGATGCCAAGTGGACCTATAGCTACGCCAATGCCGCGAATGTGCCGGCCGGCACGTACGGCGGCGTCAACGTGAACAATAGCCGCGTGACGTACACGGCAACGATGCCCTGATCCGACTCGAACGCGGCATCATTCAATGCGCACCACTCTGCCATTGCCTGGGCTGCGCCGAGCCTTGATCGGCGCAGTCCTGTTCGGTGCGGCAGCGGATGCCGCTTCGGCGTATACGGCCACGCTCGCTCCGGCCTCGCCGCTGACGGTCTACCTGCAGGTCGGCGTCGGCAGCTTCACCAATAACTACATCAATGGCGGGCAGCCGGGAAACAACACCACCATCAACACCGTGTCGGCCACGGTGGCCTCTGCCGCGGTGGGTAACGGCACCGCGCAGCCGATGACGACCAACAGCACGGCCACGCAGAGTTACTGGGACGGCTACACGTATTGCAGTGTGCCGGGTCAGATCTACATCGGCGGCTTTTACCGCGCCACCGGCGCTGCGACCGCCGCGGCTCTGGTGACCGCCACGGTACCGGCGGCGCTCACCGACGCCACCGGCGACACCATTCCTTTTTCAAAAATCCGGTGGACGTCGAGCGGCAATGGGGATTCGGGGGCGGAGCCCTTTCCGGCGGGCACCTTCGTCAACGGCGGCGCGCAGAACGTGGGCTCGATGAGCAGCAATACATGGAACGAGAGCTGTTGGACGTTCTCCTATTTGAACAATACCGTGCCGCCGGCCGGCACATTCACCGGCGTCGTCCGTTACACGTTGAGCGCGCCATGATCGCGCGCTGCCGCCCGGCGCTGCGTCCGGCTTTTTTTTTGGCTCCGGCATTGAGCATAATCTGGGCGTTTCCGGCACCGGCGAAAACCACGACGATTGATGATTCGGGCACGCAGGCGCTGGAACCGTCCGTCAGCATGCGCTGGAAGAGCACGGCGCCTTCGCGCTCGGGCGCCGACAATCTGATGATCGGCACGACGACGATTCGGGTGCGGATCAACGTCACGCCCTGGCTGCGCCGTTCGGGACGGATCTACTTGGATTTGCCGGCGCAGCAGCCCGGCCCCATCACCGCTTCGTGGACCACCCAGGGACGATTGCTGCCGGGACAGGTGCGCTCCGGCAATCGCTCGCTGGTCTATGCCGGTCCCATCGCATCGCCCTTCATGGAGGACGTATTGAAATTCCAGTTCAGCGTGGACGGGACTCTGATTCGGCATCCCTTCCCGGTGACCTTCCACTTTGAAATGGACGAGAGTTGATCATGCGAGGACGTATCTTTTTTCTGCTCTCCATGGCCGGCATCACCGGCTGGTTCGGCATCGGCTCGGAATCTGTCCACGCTCAAGGGTTCGCGGCGCTGGTCTCACCCCCGCGTTTCGAGCTTGCGGCGCAGCCGGGAAAAATTTTGCGCAGCGTGGTCGAGGTGAGCAATCGATCGACGGCGCCCGCCCGGTACCTCATCCATACCGCAGACTGGACTTTTTCGCCGGATTTCAGCGTGAATTTCCACGACGACCTGCAGCCCGGCAGCTGCCGGCCCTGGGTCGCGATCGAGCGGCCTGAGGCCGTGGTACCGGGCGGCGGAACTCTGCGTTATCGCTTCGAAGTGAATGTGCCGGCCGATGCGCCCACCGGTGAATGCCGCTTTGCCGTGATGATTGAAGGCGCTGAACCATCGATCGCCCGAGGCAATGGACTGGACATGCCTGTCACCGGACGCATCGGCGTCATCGTCTACTTGACCATCGGCGACGGGGCGCCGGACTTGGAAGTGTTCGGACCAAAAATCGCGACGCTCAACGGCCAGCAGATACCGGCCTTGCGTGTCCACAACTCCGGAACCGCTCACGGACGCATGAGCGGGTTTCTGACCGGCACGGACGCGAAGGGAATTTCGTACGACTTCACTCCCTCGGATTTCCCGATTCTCCCTCACGAAGAACGTGAGGTCTTCCTGACGCCGTCGACGGCCACGGACGATCACCCGACTCTCACTTTTCCGGTCACGGTGAAGGGCACCCTCGAGTGGGGCAAGAAGAGGACTGATCTAAATCAGCTATTCGAATGAAACGTCGCGGCAATCTCGCTCCCCGGCTCGCGTTCGGCCTGTGCGGGCTGGCAGGATTCGCCTGCTCGAGCACAGCGCACGCAGAGATCGCGACACCGATACCCGGGAGTACCGGCAGTCCGCCGACCCCTACCGTTTATCAGGATCGATACATCGGCGGAGGTTCACTGGTCCCTGACATTTCCACGAGCGACGATGGCACGAGCGGCACCGAAGGATTGGCGCGCTCGCTCGAGCTCGACGGCGTGTTGAGCATGCTGCGCTCTCGCGGCTCCGGTTCTGATGCAAACGTGATGGAGAACGGCGTCATCGCCAGGGCGCAATGGGAGACGGTCGCCTACGGCGCGTGGTCGCTCGACGCCTCGGCGCGCACGGGAAGCTCCGGCCTCGGCCCATCCGAACAGGGACAGGGCGGCGTCGTCACGCTGAGACAGCGCGGTATGCCCTTCGATGGAGGTTGGCAGGCGGACAATGCCCTGGGCGACCTCAATGCCCCCGACATCAGCCTCGCGCGAATTCAACCGCGTTTCTACTTGCCCACGGCTCCGATCCAGGGGCTCGCCACGGAATGGCGCGGACCCTCCGGCCTGCAGGTCGTCGCGGGCGGCGGCGTTCCGGGTCTCTACGACGGCATCGAGGTGGCCAATTTCCGTACTTTGAACGGCTCCACGGCGACTGCCGGAGCGGAGTGGTCGCCGGCATCGCAATGGACGGTGGGTGGACAGGTGATCGAGGCTCATGACGTGAACCTCGCGATAGGTCCCGTGATCGATGGCGCCACGCTCATGTCCTCGACCACCGCGCTCCTAAGCGCCGCTTGGGCGGATCGCGGCGAACATGTTCAGCTGAATCTCCTCGACGGCGGCGTGAGCGGTAAGCCCAACTCTGTCGGCACCTGGGTCGATGGGGGACGTCGGAATCGACGAAGTGCGTTCGGTGTCCGGCCTCGGCACCAACACCACCTTTGTCACCGGCGACACGCGCTACCAGATGTCGCGCGACTGGGGTATTGGCGGAGTCGCCAATATCAGCCGTAGCGACCGAACCGGCTGGTCGGTGGAGGGCTATTTGGATCACTCGAATGCGGGCGGCACGGGCCGCGCGCAGGCCGATTTCGCCGAGACACCGGCGGGCCGGGATGCCTCGCTGACGCTCAACGAGACGTGGTCCACGCCCGTCGGTTTCCGGCTCAGCACCGGGGCATCCGTGGAGCGCATCAGCGGCGCCCTCGTCAATGATTTTCAGCAGGACAGCACGGTGCTCAGCATCGCCGCATTTGGCGGCGGCCAATTCACCGGCGCGTTCGGTGTGGAAGGCAATGTGCGCTGGGCAAGGGCCGTGCAAGGCCAGGCCGCACCCGGTGTGTTCGCCAATGTCTCATTGACCTGGCAGCTGTCCCGAACCTGGGAAATCCTGGCCACCTATTACGACAGCCGGATCGGAACCTGGACACCGCTGACCGTGGTCTCGCCGCTGACACCGCCGGTGGCGACGCCCGTCCCTGCGGTTCAGGAACGCGGGATATTTCTGACGTTTCGCTATCGACGCGCCTCGGGATCTCACTTCGCCCCGCTCGGCGGTGCGCCCGGTGCCGGATCCGGTGCAATCGCGGGAATCGTCTTTCTCGATGCCAACAACAACGGGCACGCGGACGCAGGTGAATCCGGCGCGCCCAATGTCACGGTGGTGCTGGATGGGCGCTTCTCCATGCAGACGGACGCCGGCGGCCGCTTCGATTTCCCCGTGGTGGCGACAGGGCATCACGTCATTACGGTGATCCCCGACAACCTGCCGCTGCCGTGGACCTTGGTCAACGAGGGCCGCGCGGAGCTCGAGGTCATGACTCGAGACCGCACGGAAATCGGCATCGCCGCGCAGCGCCCGCGCTAGCCGCGCATCGCCCGCTAACCCGAGCCTACTGCTGCGTGAACCTACTGCTGCGCGAACTTGTCGGACTGAAACACCACGTGACCGCCGACCACCGTCTGCAGCACTTTGATGTCGGCGATCTCAACCGCGGGAATGTCGAAAAAATTTCGATCGAGGACGATCAAATCCGCGAGCTTTCCCACCTCGAGCGAGCCGGTCGATTGATCCTGGTGTAATTCATACGAGGAATTCAGGGTGATCGCCCGCAGCACCTCGTGGCGCGACAGGCCCTTGTCCGCGCTCAAGCGCCCGGTATATTTATGGTCGGGTTGGGGGGCATTGGTGCGTGTGACGCCTACTTTGAGCGCAAACCATTCATCGAGCGGATCCACCGGCCAATCGCTGCCGTAGGCGATGCGTGCGCCCGCCGCCGCCAGAAAGCCGGCCGGCTCGATGTATTTGAATCGCGCCGGCCCCAAATACTCGCGCACGCCCTCCATCGTGTCCGGCGCCTGCTTTTCCCATTGAAACGACAGGACGGGAATCACGTTCAGCTGCTGGTAGCGCGGGAAGTCCGCCGGATCGACGATCTCATCATGAGCGATGGCGGCCCGGATGTCGCGGTCCGGGAATTTTCGCCGCAGCGCGCCGATGCCGTCCAAGCCCTCGCGCACCGCGCGATCGCCGTCGGCATGCATATGCGGCTCGAAACCCGCCCCCGCGGCCTCGATCAGCAACGCGCTCAAGATGGGTGGCGGGAAATACACCTCCGGCCCCCGGTTCGACGAGGGCGCCCAGTGCGGATTGGCGGGCGCGCCTTGCAGGCTGAAGTAGGGCGTCAACATGGCGCCCGTTGACGCCGGCGCTGTGATCACGCCATCGAGAAACAATTTCACGTTGCGCACCGTGAGCCGGGGGTCAGGTTCAATCTCGCCCTGGTCGAAGCGTTGCGCCAGCGCCTTGACCGTCGCAACCGCCTGCTTCGGATCACGGCCCTCCGGCGGCGTGATGAGGACGGCGAAGTGTGCGCGCGCCGTGAGCTTTCCCTCGCGCTGCACCGTGGCAAACGCTTCCAGCGCCGGCGGTTGCGCCATCGCATCCAAGAACGTGGTCACGCCTTGTTTGCGAAACGCGTCCAGCGCGGCCGTCGCCGCTTTGACATTGTCAGCGGCCGTCGGTGCCGGGATCTGCTTCGCCACCGTTTCCTGCGCGGCATCCTCCAGAATTCCCGACGGGTTGCCCGATGCATCCCGAGCCACCTTGCCGCCCAGCGGATCGGGGGTTCGTGCGGTGATGCCCGCGAGCTGCAGGGCGCGCGAATTGACGAGCGCCGTATGGCCGAAGGACGACATGACGAAGATCGGGCGCTTGGTTTTCAGCGCGTCCAGGTTTGCCCGGTTGGTGACGGTGCCCGCCGGCAACATGCCCTCTTGAAACCAATTCACGACCTCGAGCCAAGCGTCCGGTTCACGGGCCTGGGTTTGATCGAGGCAGGCTTGAATCCTGGCCTGCATCTGCACGACATTCAGCTGCTCATAATTCAAATTGCACTTGAGAAGCGTGCCGCCGCCTTGCAACGGATGCGAGTGACCGTCAACCAGCCCGGGCATGAGCATCCGTCCGTGCAAATCGATCACGGTGGTCTTCGGACCCATGAACGGGGCGAGCCCCGCGTCGCCGCCTACGTAGACGATCCGGCCCGCGCGAATCGCCAGCGCCGTCTGCACGCTGTCGTGGGCATCCACCGTGTACACGTAGCCGTGCCGGTACACCATGTCCGCCGAGCCTACCTCGGCGTGGGTCACATCGGCAGCCGGCGCGGCCTGGGCACCCGGCGCAACCGGCCCGGTCGAAATCGCAACCGCCATCAGCGCCGCTGCGCGCAATCTCTTAGATCGCATCGAGGGCCGCTGCCAGATCCGCAATCAGGTCGTCGGCGTCTTCAATGCCGACTGAAATACGGATCAGCGCATCGGTGATCCCGATCCGATCCCGAGTCTGCTTGGGCACACCGGAGTGCGTGGTGCTCGCCGGGTGCGACATCAGGGTTTCGGTGCCGCCGAGACTCACGGCGAGCTTGATCACTTGCAGCGCATCGAGCAGGCGAAATGCCTCCGCCTCGCCGCCCTTGACCGCAAATCCGAATGTAGAGCCCGCGCTCTGGCATTGCCGGCGGAAAACCGGGTATCGCGGGTCATCCGTCGCCAGGAAGCCGAGATAATTCACGCTCGCGATCTTCGGGTGACTGCGCAGGAAATTCGCGACCAGCGCGGCATTTTCCGCCGACTTGTGCATGCGCAAGGTCAGGGTCTCCATGGAACGCATGATCATCCACGCGGTGTTGGGATCCAGCTGGGTGCCGAGCGCGCCGCGCAATTTCTTCACCGGGGCCACGGCTTCGCGCGAGCCGACGACGCCGCCCGCGACCAAATCCGAGTGCCCACCCACGTATTTCGTCAGCGAATACATGACGAGGTCCGCGCCGAAGCCGAGCGGACGCTGAAACACGGGCCCTAGAAAGGTGTTATCGACCGCAACGGGCGGTCGTCCGCCGCTCTGACGCCCGCCGATCTGCACCGACGTTTCGCGCATCAGGGCAAGGTCCACCAGGCTGTTGGTCGGATTCGCCGGCGTTTCCACCATGATGAGACAGACTCTGCCGCCGGTCTCGGCGGCCCTTAGGCAAGCGCGCTCGGCGGCTTCGGCGACCGCGCTCTTGTCGTGGCCCAGAGTAAAGCTCACCGCGCTCACCCCGAACGCAGGCAACACCTCGAGGTTGGGATTGTTGAAACGCGAATAAACGAGGCCGGAGGATTGACCGGCGCCCGGCTCGCGCCGGCCCGAGGTGAAGTCGAAAAAATCCTTGCCGTCCTGGGCCGTCTTGAAGACGAACGTCGAAGTCAAGAAGATCGGCGGCTTGAGCGATCCTTCCGAAAGGCTCGGATCGTAGCCGTATCCCATCATCTGGGTTTCGGGCTTGAGCAGGTGTTTGCCGATTTTACGCTTATGATAGGAGTCGTAACTCACGCTTCCCCCAAGGTCAGTTTTGTGCGCACAATATAACCCTTAGGCGGCGCACATCTGAAATTTCTCACCACTGCCATGAATCCGGCGGGCGCGGCCGTCCTGTATCCGCCAATCACCTACTCGGGCAGTAACTGCGGGGTGGCGCTTCGGCTGGTTGCTGCGCTGCCGGCGGACGCGGCCATGATGCTGGCGATCGCCGCCCACTGGATCCAACTCAAGTGCTCTCCGAGAAAGCACAGACCCGACAGGGCGCCGAACGCCGGGTCCAAGCTCATGAGGACGCCGACAGTTCGCGTCGGCAACCGCGGCATCGCCAACATTTCAAGCGAATAAGGAAGCGCGCTCGACAGCAGCGCCACGGTGAGCGCAACCGGCAAGATCGCGGGCGAGAACAGTTGCGCGCCGGACTGCGCGGCCCCGAAGGGCACGATCACGATGGCGCCGACCACCATGCCCAACGCAGTGGTTTGGCCGCCGTGCGCGGCTCCGGCCTTGCGCCCGAAAAAAATATACAGAGCCCAGCACAGGCCGGCGGCCAGCGCGCAGCCGACGCCCAGAACATCCAGCGGCTTCGACCCCAATCCCAGCGGCAACAGGGCAACCAAGCCCAGCCCGGCCATCAAGATCCACAGGAAATCGATCGCGCGCCGCGATGCCGCCATGGCCAACCCGAGCGGCCCCGTGAATTCCAGGGCAACCGCGATTCCAAGCGGAATGGAGCGCAGCGACAGGTAGAAGAAGAAATTCATCCAGCCCATCGCGAGGCCATAGATCACGATCACGCGTATCTCGCGCGGGCGGAGGCGCATGCGCCAGGGACGCCACACCGCCAATAACATGATCGATGCCAGCGCCAGCCGCAACGCGGCCGCGCCGGCGGCGCCCACGGCCGGGAACAATCCCTTGGCCATCGCAGCGCCGACTTGAAAGCACACGATCGCGACGATCAGCGCCGCGATCGGCACGACCACCGTGTCGCTCTTGAGGCTCAAGCGTCGGGACTGTCGGCGGAAGCCTTGTCGAGAAGATGCAAATGCTTCATGACGCGATTGAGATTCCTGCGGATCTCATTGAGGTGCCCGATGTTGGCGATGGTCGCCGCCGGTGACGAATTGCCGGCCGATCTTCGTGGATCCCCCCATCATGAAGCCGGCCGTGAAGAAGCCGTTCTCGCCCAGGTCGCAGTTGTGCGCAATATGACAGATGTTATCCAGCTTGGTGCCGGATCGGATGTAGGTAGATGTCAGCGTGGCGCGGTCGACGGCGCAATTGCTGCCGATCTCGACCCCGTTGCCGATGATCACATTGCCGAGGTGCGAGATTTTTCGCGGCCTGCCGTCCGGATCCACGGCGTAGCCGAAGCCATCGCTGCCGATGCTGGTATGGGGATGTATCTCGCAGTCATCGCCGACCCGGCAGCCGGCACCGATGAAGACATGCGGGTGCAGCACGCTTCGGTCGCCGATGCGGGCGTCGTTCTCGATGACCGTGTGAGCGCCTATCATGCAGTCGTTGCCGATGCTCGCACGCGCTCCGATGACGCAATAGGGGCCGAGGAAGGCCCGCTCGCCGATGGTGGCATCGGCATGCACCACTGCGGTCGGATGGCGTTCGCCCCATTGAGTGAATCGATAGCACTTCCGGTCGAAGTACTTCAATAAAACGGCCATGCCCATGGATATGCTTTGCACCGAAAAGCAGCAGCTATCGGCATCCATTGCAGCGTCGACGCAGCCGCTCATCTTCGCCGGAACAATCAGAATTGCGGGCTTGTGACGCCGTGCCTCCGCCAGCTGCGCTGCATCACTCACGTAGACCAAGCTTTCAAACAAGGCCTCCTCGGGAACGTGGCAATGGCTTGCCCCGATTTCCAGGTCTCCATGGAGGAATGTGAAGATATCCGAATGCTGATTCTTGATGGTCTGAGCGGTGAGCATGATGCTGTCCCTTACCAATCGGCGGGCGAACGCCCGGCGGAGTATGATCGTAAATCGGCTCCGGCGCGAACAATCATGCGTGACCCAATAGACAGTTTCCTTGCACAGCGTCCCTTGATGATTCTGGACGGCGCCCTGGCGACGGAGCTCGAACGGCGCGGCGCGGACCTCAAGGATCCGCTCTGGTCCGCGAAATGCCTGATCGAACAGCCGGACCTGATCCGCGCGGTGCATCTCGACTACTTCCACGCCGGGGCCGATGTCGCGACGACCGCAACCTATCAGGCGACCTTCGAGGGCTTCGCGCGCCGCGGCATCGAGGGCGCGCGTGCCGCGCAGTTGATGCGTGACGCCGTGGCGCTGGCGGTGGCCGCGCGCGACGAATTTTGGGCCGTTGAAGCCAATCGTGCCGGCCGCTTGAGGCCCCTTGTCGCGGCATCCATCGGCCCGTATGGCGCGATGCTGGCGGACGGCTCCGAGTATCGCGGCCACTACGCGCTGGATGACGCCGCCCTGGCGGAATTTCACCGGCCGCGCCTGCGGGTGTTGGCGGATGCCGGCGCCGATTTGCTGGCGTGCGAAACCCTCCCGTCCCTGCGCGAAGCGCGGGTGCTCGCGAGCCTGCTGCCGGAATTTCCGCACGCCTGCGCGTGGTTCAGTTTTTCCTGCAAGGACGGCGAACACACCTCCGAGGGCGACCCCATAGGCGAGTGTGCCGCGGAGCTGAACCGCTATCCGCAGATCGCCGCGGTGGGCGTGAACTGCACGCCGCCGCAATACGTCACGCCGCTGCTGCGGCGAATGCATGACCGGACCGATAAGCCGCTCGCCGCGTATCCGAATTCGGGTGAGTTCTATGAAGCCTCGTCCAAGCAATGGCGCGGCGACGCCGGCGCTCTCGAGTTCGGCGAAGAGGCGCGACGCTGGCATGCCGAAGGAGCGCGCCTGATCGGCGGCTGCTGCCGCACCGGCCCGGACGACATTCGCAGCGTGAAGCAATGCATGCATTCCGAACGCTCGGCATTTTGACCGGCTTGGCAGCGGCGTTCGCGAATCTCGCGGGCGCCGCACCCGGACAGGCGGCGAGCGCCATCTCCACGGCGGGCGATCGCTGCCCCGCGCGGGCCACCGCGATGCTCGTGCAAGGCTCGACCCTGTGTGTATCGACCGACGACCCGACGCAGGCGCTACGGCCGCAGCTATTGCGCGGTTGGATCGAGCGCTCGGCGCACATCGTCGCGGACTACTACGGGCATTTTCCGGCGCCGCTGGTCGAGCTCCGCATCCGAGCCGCGCCGGGCGGCGGCGTGGGCGGCGGCCGCACGACCAATGAATCGGGACTCGTGATCCAGATGAGCGTGGGACGCGAGGTCACGGCGGATGAATTGACGGCGGACTGGGTGCTCGTGCACGAAATGGTGCACTTGGCGCTGCCGGAAATCGGCCGCCGGCACAATTGACTGGCGGAAGGATTGGCCACCTATGTCGAGGGCATCGCGCGGGCGCAATTCGGCAATCGCGACGTGAGCGATGTTTGGGCGGAATACCGGCACTCGATGACGCTCGGGCTGCCGCATGCCGGGGAAGGCGGAATGGATGAGACCCCGACATGGGGGCGACCCGAAATCCCAGGCCTTCGACGATCACGCGCCGCTCGCGGCCATCCGCATCGCCATTACCGCCCGGCAACCGGAGCGCCGCTGACTTAAGGCTCAGTGTTCTGAAAAATTCGGCTCGCGCTTCTCGAAAAAGGCGCGCACGCCTTCCACGCAATCGTGGGTCTCCAGCGTCATCTCCTGCGCGCTGCGCTCGGCACGCAATTGTTCCTGCAATGAATTGTCGAAGGTCGAGGTGTGCAAGGTGCGAATTTGACCGAGGACCGCGCACGGCCCGGTGGCAAGACGGTGCGCCACCGCGTGCGCGCGCATCACGACCTCGGCCGCCGGCACCACCGCATAGGCAAGACCCCAGTCGAGCGCGGTCTTGGCGTCGATGCGTTCGGCGAGCATCAACGACGACAACGAGCGGCCCGCACCGATGCGGCGCGCCAGGTGAAACGTGATTCCCGCATCCGGCACCAGACCCAGACGCGCGAACGACGGCAGGAAGTAGGCGTTGTCGCCGGCAATGATGATGTCGCTGGCCAGCGCAAGGCTCATGCCCGCGTTCAGATCGACCGAATGCAAATCCAAGCCGCTGCAGAAAACGTCATTGCTGCCGGTGATGACGACGGCACGAGCGCCGCCTTCCCCCTTTTGTATCTGATCGAGCGCCAAGTGCATCGCGCGGATAATCGTGATATCGATGGCGTTGCTCACCGCCGAGCGCTGTATCGCCAGAGTCGCGACTCCGTCGGAAACCGTGAACGATAAGTTATTCATGCGCCTACCCTCCTCGTTAGTCGCCCGCCATCCCACGACTTCCAGCCCGCCCCAGTCACTTTATTGTCATCGCCCTCTCTCGAAGGCCTACAGGGTGATCATGCCCCCTGTCAACCGCCGCCGCAAGGAGCGCGTACCGATGCGTGACACCAGGCAAACGAGGTAAAATGTCGAATTAGCGCTCGATTGAGCGACCCAAACCGGAGTGTAACGATGTCGACGATGCATAGGCGCGCATGCGCCGGGCGCAGCCGCGCCGGTCTGCTATTGGCAGCCGCCGGTTGTTTGGTGATGGCGGACCTGCCGGCAATCGCCGCCGACGCGCTGCCGAGCGAAACACCCGCAGACTTCGTCCCGCACGTCGACAGCTTCGATTATGTGAAGCGCGAAGTCATGATCCCGATGCGCGACGGCGTCAAGCTGCAAACCCTCATTCTCGTTCCGCGAGGCGCGCATCGCGCGCCCATATTGCTCACGAGGACACCCTACGGTGCGACGGAGCGCAGCATGAAAAACCGCAGTGCGCACTTGTCCGCGCTGATCGACAGCACCGACGTCGCGGACGATGCCGTGGTCAACGGCGGCTATATTCGCGTGATGCAGGACGTCCGCGGCAAGCACGGGTCGGAAGGCGGCTACGTCATGACCCGGCCCTTGCGCGGACCGCTGAACCCGAGCGACGTCGATCACTCGACCGACACCTACGACACCATCGATTGGCTGGTCAAGAACATTCCCGAATCCAACGGCAAGGTGGGGATTCTCGGCATTTCATACGATGGCTTCACGTCGCTCATGGCGCTGGTGCACCCTCATCCGGCGCTGCGCGCGGCGGTTCCCATCAATGCCATGGTCGACGGCTGGAGGGGCGACGATTGGTTCCACAACGGCGCGTTTCGTCTCTCAAGCCTGACTTATTTTCATGACCAGGAAGCGACCCGCGACAGCAGTCTCGCCTGGTGGACCGATCACTATGACGATTATGACACCTGGTTGAGCGCAGGCTCGGCGAGCGACATGGCGCGGCTGCACGGTCTCGATCAAGTGGGCTTCACCGCCAAGGTCATGGACCATCCCGCCTATGACGCCTTCTGGCAGCAGCAGGCGCTGGATAAAATCCTCGCCAAGCAAGGCGTCGCGGTGCCCGTCATGCTGGTGCACAGCCTGTGGGATCAAGAAGATATCTACGGCAATATCGCCCTTTACAAAGCGCTCAAGGCGCAGCAGCCCGAGAATCCCGATCTCTATCTGGTCATCGGACCTTGGTTCCATCACCAGGAACGGCTCGACGGCAGCGCGATCGGACAGATCCGCTTTGGCAGCGACACGGCCCAGTATTTCAGGATGCGCGTGCTGCGGCCGTTTTTGGATCATTATCTCAAGGACGATGCCGCGCCTGTGGGGATAACGCCCGTCACTGCCTTCGAGACCGGTACGAATCGTTGGCTGGCGCTGCCCGCTTGGCCGAGCGGCTGCGCGGGCGGATGCGGCATCGACCACGAGCATCTTTATCTGCAGCCCGGCGGCCAGCTGCGCCTGGGTTCCTCCATCGCCGCGGCCTCCGGCTTCGAGTCCTACCTCTCCGATCCCGCCAAGCCGGTGCCGTATCTGCCGCGCCCCATCCATATTGGCGATGACGGTGAGGCGAGCTGGCAGACCTGGCTGGTGAGCGACCAGCGAGACGCCGCGGCGCGTACGGATGTCCTGAGCTTCTCCACGCCGGTGCTCACGGAGGCCGTGAAAATCAGCGGCGAACCCATTGCCAACCTCATCGCCTCGACCACCGGGACCGACGGCGATTTCGTGGTGAAATTGATAGACGTTTATCCGGATGAAGTCGGGCGCGAACCCAAGATGGGCGGCTATCAGCTGATGATTTCGGCCGATATTCTGCGCGGACGGTATCGCGATTCCTTCAGCGATCCCAAGGCCATTCCGGCCGATCAGAAGCAGGTCTATCGTTTTGCCCTGCCGACCGCCAATCACGTGTTTCTACCCGGTCACCGCATCATGGTTCAGGTGCAATCGAGCTGGTTTCCGTTGTACGACAGAAACCCGCAGAGCTATGTCGACAATATCTTCTTTGCCAAGCCCGCCGACTACAAGAAGGCGACCATCAAGATATTCGACGGCGGCTCCAACGCGAGCTTCGTGGATTTGCCGGTGGTGAGCCGCGGGAGGAGCGCGGTAGACAGGGCGCAGTAACTCGCCGCCCTTGCCCATCGCCCCCGCGAGCGAGTCGGCTTCATCGCCGACCCGCTCGATCCCGGCTCCGGGCTATCTGTTGCGGCCTTCAGGTTCGTGCTTGTCGTTCTTTGGCGGCTTGGGCTGCGGCTGTTGTTGCTGCTGCCGCTGCTGTGGCCTTGGTTGTTGCGGCTGTTGCTGCGGCCTTGGCTGCTGCCCTGCCTGCTGTTGCTGCGCCCTTGGCTGCTGCCCTGGCTGCTGAGGATTCGCGCCCGGCGGTCTCGTGCCCACGGCCTGCGGATGCATCGTTGCATTCGGCGGCGCATGAGGCGCGTTCGCCTGAGCGCCCGCCGGCTGAACGCCGGCAGCGTTGTTGGCGTGCGGGGATCCTGCCGCCGGCGACCCGGGCGCACGGGGGGGAGGCGCCGCTGCGCCGTGCGCACCGACGACTCCCGGTGCGTTGAAGGCGGCGGGTCTGGGCGTGGCCGCAATCGCGGGATGACCGCCGTTGGCCTTCGCGGCCAGCACGGGATTTCGGGCGGCCTCCTGAACGTGCTGCCGCTGCATCGGCGTTGCCGCCACATGCGACTCCTGCGCAGCCGCTCTCTCCTGGGGAGTCGGCGCAGCGGCAATACCGCCGGAGCCGCCGTTGTAGCTCACCTTATTGACGGTGACATTGTTGATGACGGTCTCGTTGTACGTGTTGTGCACATTGGTCACGTTCACGTTGTTGACGAAGCCCCAGTAGCCGGGGGTCCAGAGCACGCCGACTCGCGGCGGCTGCACCCAGGTTCCGGGCACCCAGTAATATCCGCCGCCGCCCCAGGCCCAATAGCCCGGCGTCCACAGATAGCCGTCTTCAGGGCAAGGCGGCTGCTCGTAATCCGGAAGGGGCGGCGGGGGTTCGGTTGCACGCACCTCGACCTCGACCGCCGGCTCTTCGTAGGCTGGGGGCGGCTCATAAACGCGCGGGGGAGGCGCATAAACCCGTGGTGGCGGCGTCGCGACAACGCAGCCGCCGAGCAGGGCTGCCGCCGACATTGCCAGCGCGACCAGCGGCAGCGCGGTGTGATTAGGACTGTTCCGTGATGTGCTCATAGTGCCCCGCCAAATTGAAGTCATACCCGCAGCGTACTCAGGCGTACGCCGTCCATAGGCGTATAACGTCACACTATGAGGATCGGCTACTTCCGTGAAGCGATTGTAACGAGCGGGGTCCGTTGTCCGCGGATGGCGACACCGCCCGGTATCGCAGGGTGATACCGGGCGGTGCCGTCTCGAGCTAGGAGGCTCCTAGCCGTCGATGGTTCGCCTGAAGGTTTCGGGCAGAAGAAATAGACCCACGATCAACGTCGCGCCCGCCACGACGATGGGATACCAGAGCCCGTAGTAGATATCGCCGGTCGCGGCCACCATCGCGAACGCAGTGGTCGGGAGGAATCCTCCGAACCAGCCGTTGCCGATGTGATAGGGCAGCGACATGGCGCTGTAGCGAATTCGCGCCGGGAACAATTCAACCAAGAGCGCGGCAATCGGCCCGTACACCATGGTCACATACAGCACCAAAATGAACAAAATCAAAACCACCATCGGTTTGTTGATGGTCGCCGGATCGGCCTTGTCCGGGTATCCGGCCGCCGACAGCGCAGCCTTGGTTTCCTTTTGGAAAGCTGCGATCGCCGCCTTGCGGTCCGCGCCCGTGACGACCTTCGGATCGGGCGCGGTCAAGGTGGTCGCGCCGCTGCGGATTTGCGCCGCCGTCCCCGCAGGCGCGTCCACTCTGCGGTAAGAGACTCCGGCCTTCGCCAGAAAGCTCTTCGCAATATCGCACGAGGTCGAGTCGAATTTGTTCTTGCCGATGGGGTCGAACTGGAACGAGCACTGCGCCGGATCGGCAATCACCGTGACGGGCGCCGAGGACTGCGCCGCGTACAGTGCTGGATTTGCATAACGCGTGAGCGCTTCGAACAGCGGGAAATAAGTCAGCAATGCCAGCAGGCAGCCCGCCAATATGATGGGTTTTCTGCCGATCTTGTCCGACAGCCAACCGAAGAATATGAACCCGGGAGTGGCCAGCACCAGTGCGATCGCCGTGAGTATGTTGGTGGTCGCGCCGTCGACGCGCAGCATTCTCTCCAGGAAGAACAAGGCATAGAACTGCCCCGTGTACCACACTACGGCTTGGCCCATCACTGCTCCGAGCAAGCAGATGAGCACTATCTTGAGGTTGCCCCACCGGGCGAACGCTTCCGTCAGGGGCGCCTTCGAGGTAGTGCCGGTACCTTTCATCCTGACAAACACCGGGCTCTCGGCTAGCTGCATGCGAATCCACAGGGAAATGGCGAGCAGCACGACGGATACCAGGAAGGGTATGCGCCAGCCCCACACTTTGAACGCGTCCTCACCGACCAGGGTGCGGGTACCGATGACCACGAGCAACGCGGCAAACAGCCCGAGCGTCGCAGTGGTCTGAATCCAGCTGGTGAATAGCCCGCGCTTGCCGTGCGGCGCATGTTCGGCGACATAGGTCGCGGCTCCGCCGTATTCGCCGCCCAGCGCCAGACCTTGAAGCAAGCGCAATA
>WNFI01091761.1_pt1 | contig 16932 bp, 20 predicted proteins | sample 5400471 | NCBI WGS metagenome assembly WNFI01 (sample SAMN13153348, study PRJNA577476) | soil metagenome | isolation source: 100 cm saprolite on Douglas fir-dominated hillslope | place: USA:California | collected 2013-09-17 | reverse complement strand
CGGGCAGATGATGACCATTGATTCGCGGCCTAGCGATGCGCTGGCGCTGGCGTTGCGCGTGGATTGCCCGATTTTTGTCGAAGACGAAGTGCTGAAGAACTCCAAGATTTCTAGCGCCATTTCCGAACGCACCACCAACGAGCAGCTCCGCTCCTGGCTCGAGGGCCTGTCGGATGACGACCTCGGGCGCTACAAGATGTAATTAAAAAAACGACCGGACCCCAAAGAAAAAGCCTCGCGTTGCTCGCTGGGACGCGCTAAAGCTCGCCCCTACGACTTCTACATGCTCATAGTATGCTGTTCTTGACCGGTACACATAAATATGCGATTCTTACACATACCGAGAGGCAATCATGCGTACACGAACTAACATTGAAATTGATGACCAGTTAATGCGGCAGGCCATGAGAACGGGCAAGGGGCGGACGAAACGCGCGGTCGTAGAAGCCGGGCTGCGTTTGCTTGTGCAGACTCACGGGCAGAAGGGAATTCGCCGGTTGAAGGGAAAGGTGCGGTGGGAAGGTGATCTTTCTGTCTCCCGACAAGGTCGCGTGACTGAGTAGCAGACGTGGTCATCGTTGATACCACGGTCTGGATTGATTATTTTCGCGACGTCAGCAATGCCGAGGTGCAATGGCTGGAGGTGGAGCTTGAGCGCCGGCGTCTGGGCATGATTGACATTATTCTCTGCGAGGTACTGCAGGGCGTTCCCGACGAGCGCACTTTCGATAGCGTGTTTGCCGAACTCAGCAGGTGCGAGATATTCCCGACCGGAGGCACTGAATTCGCTGTGGTGGCGGCTCGTAACTTCCGAATCCTTCGGCAGCGCGGCCATACTGTTCGCAGGACGATTGATTGCCTCATTGCAACGTTTTGTATCAGGGAAGGGCACTCCCTGTTGCACCGCGATCGCGATTTTGATCCCTTTGAGAAAAGCTTAGGGCTCTCCGTAATTCACCCATAAAGCCCACCGCAGACTCACTCTCGCGTATTCACCGTCTCAGGTTCGCGCACTTGCGGCTTGGCGTCGCCGCTGATGGATGGTCTGGGCGGTACGGGTGTGCCTAGATTGGCTTGTAGAACCGGAATTTCCTTGTAGCGGAAATAGGGAATGTATTGAAGGAAGATGAGGCTGAGCGCCACCGCGACTACGTACCAGCCGGAACCTATTCCATCGGGTTGCGTGCTATTTAGGGTTGGAATCTGCGTCAGCGCGCTTAGTAGATGAAAGGGAAGGCCGGCGACGACGGCGACGGCTGCCGCCAACAGTCCAAACAGATACATTTGTTTTAGGACCGTTTTGCGCTTGCCGATGGTGACCGGGCTAATCCCAGTGACACTGCCGAAGTCCGGTGCGGGCAGGGAATCGAGCGGAGCGGGTAGCGGCCGCGCGGAAGACGAAGTTGTGTGCCACCGCAGGAGCTCCGCAAAGAGATTTTTGGTACGGTGACGAAGCGCGAGAACCGTCTCCGGCGCGATGGAGCCCAGACTAAGAACCCCGCACGTGGAGCCTGCAACATCGCGCCACGCGATGTAGACGCGGTGCGAGCGAAGCAAATTGGGTGTGCTGGGACCGAGCTTGATGGCGATGATTTGGTCGCGGCGCAAGGCGAAGCGCGTTTCCTCTCCCCAGTAGCATATGCGGTCGGAGCGAAGGAATAAGAACCCGACGTCCCAATGGGTATGCCCTTCGTAGGTGCGGGGCACCGGGCCAGGGGCAAGTCCAACGGTGACCGCGTTCCAGGCATCGGCCTGGACGCCCTCGGCTTGCACTTTGGCTTTGAGTTGGGGGATGAGGCCGCGCAGTTTCCTGACCGGCAGAAAATTACAGACTGCCAGATATGCCGTTACCGTGGCGGCAAACCCACCGAGATAAACCAGACGCTGCACCGGCAGGCCGAAATGCGTGAACTTAACAAATAAAGCGAAGGCTGTGGGAGTCAGAATTATCCCGCTCAGCATGACCAGCAGGGCTTGCAGAGCGTTGCCGGTCTTCTTTGTGGTGGAAAGAATCTTGTTTCCAGCGATTGCCGATGCCGGGAGAACATAGTGCGAGTCCGTTTGCACAGCGGTGCGCGCGATGTCCGGGACGCGCTCGATGGGAATCGAGGCTTTGCGTGCGATGGCCTGCGCGCGGCGCAGCGTGGAGGGGTGCGTCAGCCATTTTTCGCTCCACTTGCCCCAGTGCAGTGGGTGCATGTTCAGACTGGCTAGTTTGAAGAGGGCGGAGATGGAGGCCTCAGGGTCGCCAGTAGCCTCCACCGCGCCGGTGTCCGCAGAGAACTCGAAGCGGCGCGACCAGAAATAAGGGCCGAGGGTCATGATGGAGAAGAGGAGGCCGTAGCGGAAGAACGGGGACAGCGGGAGGGAAGCGCGCAGTGCGGTCAAGAGAAATATGCCGGCAAACAGGCTACCGGTAAACGCGTACGATAGTTTTTGCAGATGCTTCAGGCGAAGATGCGAGAGCTCGTGGCCGAGGATGTAGTTGACCTCGCGGCGGCTCATGCGCTGCAGCAGGTAGTCGGTGAAGGCGATGGTGTTGCCGGTGCGAGCGAATGCATTGGCCATCTGGGCCTTGCCGGCCGGAATCACGTAAATCTGTTGCAGCTTCACGCCGAGACGCTGGGCCATACCGAAGGCTGCGTCGCGCAGTTCGCCGGTGGTGAGCGCTTGCGGCTGCATGCCCATCACCTTCTGAAGCTTTACGCGGGCGATGAATTTGACGAGCAGCGCTGCAAAGATCAAGAGAACAGCGATGCGAAAATCTCCGCGAGCAAACGCGCCGATTCCTTTCACGCCTAAGAGGATGGGCAAAAGCAAGGAGCTGAGCGCGTAGACAGCCTGCAGGACGAGCTCTTTGCGAGTCCATTGCAAGCCGCGTAATTGTTCCTGTACAGGATGGGAGATGATGACGCAAACGATCCACACGACAGCAGGCGGAATCCAGTTGAGTAGGGTGGACACCAGCGCGGGTAGCCAGGGCAGTCTCGGAACGGAATTCTGGAAGAGAAATTGAATAAACGGGGCGAAGTGAACGGACTCGCAGGCGGCCCACCACAGTACGAGCGAACCATTCAGCATCCACTGCTGGTAGCGCAAGTAGCTGAACCATATGGAAGACTTGTCGGGGACCTGCGCGGACAGCGCGCGACGCCTGAGCCAGATCGCCAAGAACACGGGCAGGAGAAGAGCCGCAAGGAGCAGGAACGCGCGACGCTGCACAGCGGCAGAATCGTAGCCGACGCGAACCTCAATGGACTCGGGAATGGTGGAGTCCACGCGCCAGGAAAAGAAGCGCAGCGCGGCTAAGTAATCCTTCAAGTGCCGCGAAGACTTGGGATTAGGGAGACTGTAACTCTTGGTGCCAGGAACCGTTTCGCGTATCTCCGTGTCCGGCAGGGTAAGGGTGACCTGCAGGAGCTCGACCTTTTGTTGTTTGGCGTACGCAATGGGCGGCGAAGTTGCGATGCTGTAGCGGCGAAGCAGCCCGGTACCCGAAGGTGGCAGGTGGCACGTTCCGAAATAGCCGGCGCCGGTAACTCGCATCGGCGAATCTGTCAGTGTGCAGTGAATCGACGATTCCAGGGCCGACTTCATGTTCTCAGACGTTGTGCCGCTTTGCGTCAGCACGTACGAGGAGATGACGGCGTTACCGCTTCCTTGAAGGTTGACGGTCACGCTTAGTGAGGGCGTGATTTTTTCGTCGTCATCCGAATCATCCATGGGCGTTTGCGCGCGCACAGGTACGAGCGACCCTCCCGTGGCCAGCAGGATCAGTAGGAACGCGTTGCGAGAGAGCCTTCTCCGAGGTTGCATGAGAACACGCCTTTCCCGCCGAAAAGGGCTGAATCTGCTCGACTTGCTGCCATGCGGCGATGACTCCAGTATGCGAACAGAGCGAGAGCTGAAGGATCCGGGCGAAGGCCAGGCATGACCTAGGCGGCACGTACAGTATTGATTCGCTAAAGCGAGCCGGCCGGGCTATTGACCAGATGATGGTTTTGCGAAGCAAGCTGCGTCAGCTTGCGGACGGCGCGGCGCCAAGCGAGGAGCAGGACGATTCCGATCAGGATTAGGGCGAGGCTTAGCCCGGCCCAGATGCCGAAGGCTCCCCATCCGCGGCGGAAGCAGAGCCAGGCGCCGAGGGGTAATCCGATAATCCAATAGGCGGTGAAGTGGCAGAGCATGGGCGTGCGGGTATCGCCGGCGCCGCGCAGTGCGCCGGTAGCTACGGTCTGGATGCCGTCGAAGAGCTGGAAGGCAGCGCCTGCGGCTAGCAGGATTATGGTGGTGTGGATAACCGCCTCGTCGGGCGTGTACATGCGCGCGATGGCGCGGGGGAAAACGAGCAGCAGGACGCTGGCGGCCAGCATGAAAGCTGCGCCGACGAAAATTGCGGTGCCACCGGCATCGGCTGCGCCGGAGGGATCCTTGCGGCCGAGCGCTTGGCCGACGCGCACCGCAGCGGCCGAGGAAATGCCGAGCGGAACCATGTAAGTGAAGGCGACGGTGTTGAGCGCGATCTGATGGGCGGCGAGCGGTACCGCGCCGAGGCGGCCGATGAGGGCGGCGGCCAGCGCAAACACGCTGATCTCCAGCGTGATTTGCGTCGCGGCAGGCAGACCGAGAATGATGAGCCGGCGGATGCGTGTGAAGTCGATGTTCACCGGAGTCTTGAGCAATTCGGTGCGATGACGGCGGTCGTACCAAAGCAGATAGCCGACGAGAACGAGAGCCATGTATAGGCGAGCAAGCGCGGTGGACCAACCGGAGCCGACGACGCCCATGGCCGGCGCTCCCCACTTTCCGTAGATGAGCACCCAATTGAAAAGAAGATTGATGAGATTGGCGGTGACCAGCGCGAAGGCTACGGGCCTGACCATGTTCATCGCCTGGATGCAGCGGCGGACGGCGAAATAGAGCATCAGCGGAAATAGGCCGATAGCCAACGCTTTCATGTAGGGAACCGCGAGGCGCGCGACCACGGGATCGATATGAAGCGCTTGCAAGAGCGGGCCGAAGAACCAGACCGGGGCCATGAGCAGCGGCGTCATGACCACGCTGAGGTAAATGCCGTTGACCAGGGAGCGATGGCAATCTTCACGCTGACCGGCGCCGAAAGCCTGGGCGACCAGAGTGTCCAGGCCAATGAGCAGACCGCCGCCGAAGAATGCCACCACGTTGAAAATGCTGGAGCTGATGCTGACCGCGCCGATGGCATTGGCGCTGTTGGGCAAGTGGCCGACCATTACAGTGTCGACGATACCCATCGTCATCCAGCCAATCTCAGCGAGGACGAGCGGCAGTGCCAGGCGCAGGGTCGGGCGCATTTCGGCGCGGAGTGTTTGCAGGCGGAGCATGAGAGTCTGGCACGAACTTGAAGTGTAAGCGGGGCAAAGAAAACGAGCAAACCACTCGTGGGAACTAGACTCGAAACTGGAAGGAAGGAAACACAGAGCAGAAGGCCGGGGACATCGGTCCCCGGCCTTTCCTGCTTTGACCCGTCGCTGGCAGTCAGCTATTTCTTCTCGATCTGCTCTTTCAAGTGCTTCGCGCAAGCCTCGGCGGTAGTCTGCTGGCCATGGAGAGTGTTTTTCTTGTCCACGGAATAGGCGAAGACAATCGCGCCGCTTTTTCGGTCGATCATCTGCACGCTGGCCGCGTTGTCGGAGTGGACTTGCTTCATCATCACCATTTTTGCCCATCCGGGCTTTTTCTCTTCCGACGTGCCTTTTAGCACGTACCTCGCTTGCTGTTCGCTCGCCACCGGCACCAGCGGCACGCTCTTCTTCTGAAAGGCTGCCGCTAGGTAATTCTCAAAACCGTCCATCGGTACGATGAACACCGTCCCTCCGGAAACGATATGCGTGTCGACCGGAACTGGGGATGAAAAATCCTGTGTCTGCTGCGCATCAGCAGGGCTTTGGGATGCTGGCGGCGGATTCACATTGGCGACCGATTTCGCCGGGGCACCCGCGGTCGGCACATTCTGTTTTGCGTCAACCGTATGGCATGCCATGCCATTCACGAGCGTTTCGTTCGGAGCCAAAACATTTCCTGACGTTGAGAGATCGCGGCACTCCATCTTGACGGGAACCGTTGCTTGCTGCCCAGCGAAAACCGCGCTGGCGGAACACCCTAACACGAGGACGACAATGGTAGTTTTCACAGAACCTCCAGTTTCGCCAGCTTGGAGCACAGCCTCGCGGGCCACCACCTTACGTTGGTACTCCTGCGAATAAAGAATTACATGGCCTGAGGGACAGGTTGCGGTTGCCGTGGCCTACTGCGCTGAGACACCAGCGTACGGGAGGTAATTCCTTGGACACCAGGCGCGCCGGTCTGTGATCGGAGGCTTATGATGGGTGCCCTCGGGGAACCCACGCCCTCCCCCCGGAGTTTTCCACCGAGAGAAAACTCGCAGATGTACTTTTTCCTTGCCTTGCAATGGCTTAGAAACGTACAGTGTGCTCTAGGCCTAGGGGGTTTTCTGGGGGCGGCACCTATATATAGCAATCGGGTTGCCGGAGGGCACCGGCGGTATCCTGCTCGCTTGGGTGGAGGCGGAAGCCTATGACTGCCATCATCACGATAGCGAATCAAAAAGGCGGCGTGGGAAAGACGACCACGGCGATTAATTTGTCCGCCGCGATTGCGAATCGTGGGAAGCGCACGCTGCTTATCGATCTCGATCCGCAGGCCAATTCGACGATCGCGTTTTACGACACGGGCGAGATTGCCACCTCGATGTTTGAGGTACTGAACGAAAGCCGGGCGTCGATGGCCGCGATGATTAAGCCGACGAAAGATCCGATGCTGTTTTTGGGGCCGGGACGATTGGCTTTGGCGAAGCTGGAGCAGGCGCTGGCGGGGCAGTTCGACGCGCCGTATCGATTGAAGGACGCACTGGCTCCCATATTGAAGGATTATGAGTATGTGATTCTGGACACGCCTCCGTCGCTGGGAATTTTGACGGTGAACGCGCTGGTGGCGTCGACGCACCTGATGGTGCCGATTCAGGCCGCATATTTCGCCATTGAAGGCACGGATGATTTGTTGGAGACCTACGAGCGCATTCGCGCGCGGCCGAATCCGGGTTTGAAAGTTTTGGGCGTGGTCATCACGCTTTTTGACAGGCGCACGAACATTTCGCGCGACACACACGGGCAGATCCGCACCGTGTTTGGCGAAGTGCTGTTCAAGACGAAAATCAGCAAAAACGTGCGGCTGGAAGAAAGTCCCGCGTACAAGGAAACGATTTTGACGTTCGCGCCGAAGTCACCCGGCGCAACGGAATACAAGAAACTGGCTGCGGAGGTTATCCAACGTGTTGAAGAGAGCCGGATTACCCGTCACGCTGAAGATGCGGCATGACTCGCACTATGTCGAGTCACTAACAAGCTATAGCGGAGCGGCCATCGGGCGGATGATCAAGACGGACCAGATCCGTCCGAATCCGGATCAGCCGCGCAAGGCCATCGGCGACTTGCGGGACTTGACTGACTCGGTGCGCGAGAAGGGCGTGCTGGAGCCGCTGCTGGTGCGCTTTGTTCCGCGCGAGGATTGCTACTACATCATTTCAGGGGAGCGGCGCTATCACGCGGCGCGCGCGGCGGGATTGCGCGAAATCCCGTGCATCGAGAAGACCGCGGACGATGCGGAGACGCTCGAGATCGGATTGATCGAGAATATTCAGCGCAAGGATTTGACGCCGTTTGAAGAAGCGGACGGGCTGCATCGGCTCGCTACGCAATTTGAGTACACACATGAAGACGTCGCGCGGAAGATTGGGCGGGCGCGCTCCTCGGTGACGGAGACGCTTTCGCTCCGCAATATTCCGGACGCCCTGCGTAAGAAGTGTATCGAGCAGGGGATCATGTCGAAATCGCTGCTGCTGCAGATTGCGCGTCAGCCCACCGAAAAGAAAATGGTGGAGATGCTGCATCGCATCCTGCAGGGCGGTTTGACGCGGGATGAGGCGCGCCGCGAACGCCGCGAAGAGCAATCCGGTCCGCAGCGGCCGCAGCCGTTTATTTTTCAATTCGAGCCGGAGAATGAGTCGTTCAAGTTCCGGATTCAGTTCAAGAAGAGCCATGTTTCGCGCGACGAGCTGATTGGGACGTTGCGTGAGATTCTCTCGCAACTGGAGGGCTCGTCTACGGAAGCGGATTCGACCGCGGCTTAAGAGTTGCTGCATAACCACTGCCCTCTGCTTGGTTTTCAATTGACGAAGCCAATGAGTTGACTGGGCGGCTGCGCAGCTACGATTGGCTGTGCCACTCGACCACATTTGTGAGCACTCCATGCCGGAATTAACTCCGCACCAAATGAGGGTCTTCGAGCGTCTGTTTGAAGCGGGGTTTCGTCCCATTGCGATTCCTCCCTACGAAAGCGCGCTATGCGTGCGGCGCGGTGACTGCGCGGCGCTTTTGAGTCCAGTGTCCAACGCAGGGCTGCGTTTGCTGGCTGCTCCCACATACATCGTTGATGGCAATCTCAGTGTGAAACTGAAGCGAGGCAAGGGCGAAATGTTCGTCTGGAAGAAAAAAGAAATCGAGGCTACGCCGGAGCGCTTGCAGGAGTTGGAAGCGTTTCGGCGGGACCTTACATCTATTTTGAACGATGCGGCGCCCCAATGAGGCTTCTGCCAGCGGTTTGCAATTCGGCGAGACTCCCGGCAAACTGAAATTCTTATGCCGGAGTACGACGTCATCTGCATTGGCGCAGGACCAACCGGGCTGGCGACGGCCATCGAAGCGAAACGGGCTGGAATGCGCGCCCTAGTCATCGACAAAGGCGCCTTGTGTAATTCGATCTACCACTATCCCGTCAACATGGTGTTCTTCACCACGCCGGAGTTGCTGGAGATTGGCGATCTGCCGCTGGTCAGCCCGAACGAGAAGCCCACGCGCGTTGAGGCACTGAAGTATTACCGCAAGGCCGCGGAGCATTATGAATTGGAGTTGCGGCTGTTCGAACTGGTGCAGCGCGTGGAGGGAAGCGACGGTAATTTCACGGTGCACACGCGGACGGAGAATCGTGCGCAGGAAAAATACCAGAGCAGGAAAATTGTTGTCGCTACCGGATACTACGATCTGCCGAACAAGCTCAATGTGCCGGGAGAGGACCTGCCGCACGTTTCACATTACTACACGGAGCCGCATTCGTTTTGGAAAGAAGATGTGGTGGTCATCGGCGGGAAAAACTCCGCGGCCGAGGCGGCGCTGGACCTGTATAGAAACGGCGCCAAAGTGACGCTGGTACACCGCGACGCGCATCTCGGGCAGACCATCAAGTATTGGGTGAAGCCCGACATCGAAAATAGGATCAAAGCCGGGCAGATTCAGGCGCTGTTTGAAACGCGAGTGAAAGAGATCACGCCGCAGGAAGTGATTGTCATCAACAGCGCGGGTGGGAAGCGACTGCCGACGAAGCAGGTCTTTGCACTGACCGGCTACCATCCCGACTTTCAATTCATTCAAAGCTTGGCAGTGCATCTCGATCCGGTTACGTGCAAGCCTGCTTTGGATCCGAAAACGCTCGAGAGCAACGTTCCGGGTATTCACCTGGCGGGCGTGGTGATTGGCGGGCGGCACACGGGAGAGATCTTCATCGAGAACGGCCGGTTCCATGGAAAACAGATCATCGAGGCGCTGAAGTCGCGGCGCATGACGGCAGAGCCCCACTGATGGTCAGAGCAGCGAGCGATACATCACCAGCGCATCGACGAAGCCCGCGGCCGGATGATGAAACGCGCCGGGAAGCCGGCCGACAATCTCGAATCCGAAGCTTTGCCAGAGCGCGATGGCGCGCTCGTTGGTGCTCACCACAAAATTAAACTGCATGGCCTTGAAGCCGCGCTCGCGGGCGCGTTCGAGGGAATGCGCACACATCGCGCGCGCTACGCCCCGGCCAGTGGCCCAGGGAGCAGTTACGTAGCCGCCATTGGCGACGTGGGAGCCGGCGCCTTGCTGGTTCGGCTGCAGGAAATAGGTGCCGACAATCTCGTCATCCTCCGCGACGAAGACTTCGTGCTGGGGCGCGAACCAATAGTCGAGCGCTTCCTGGCGCGACATGTTTCTGGGCAAGGTGTACGTCTCGCCGGCGCGAATGGTGGGCTCCAGAACCGCCCAAATGCCGTCCCCGTCGACGACCGGTGAGGCGGAGCGGATTTGCATAGCTCACTTTCGCAGTACACGACGGGTTACGTCAATTTGACACAGGAACGTTCGGGGCATGGCGCGCAATTTGCCGCGCTCTAGCTTCGTTTGTTAGACTCCCGACATGGCCAACATCATCCGTGAAGTTGCCGAGACGTTCAGCACGCTCGCGCAAGGGTTCAGTGTCACCTTCCGAAACATGTTCCGGAAAACGGTCACGGAGAATTATCCGCATGAGCCGGTGCATTTTCAGCCGCGCTATCGTGGCATTCACGTGCTGCACCGCGACGAAAGCGGCCTGGAAAAGTGCGTAGGGTGCTTCTTGTGCGCCGCGGCTTGCCCGGCAAATTGTATCTACATCGAGGCTGCGGAAAATACGGATGCGAAGCGCATTTCGGCGGGTGAGCGTTACGCCAGCGTGTACAATATAGATTATTCGCGATGTATTTTCTGCGGTTATTGCGTGGAAGCGTGCCCTACGGATGCCATCACGCACGGTCACGGGTTTGAACTCGCCACGTACGACATCAATTCGCTTATCTATCGAAAAGAGCAGCTGCTCGAAAAAGCGTCCGCCGCAACGGCTTCATCCCGCTAGTTCCTGGTAAAAATAATCGGCAAGAATGAGTGAGGCGTGCAGGGCTGCGCTGTGAGTTGTTGCGTCCGCCCCCGAAAGTTTGTCCCTTCCTAATCTGTGTCTTCTAAAAAATATAAGGCTGCTTAGACGTAACGCTTCGGTTATTTAGAGGCGGCGATGCGGGGAGCGGTGGAGTATTGCTGTGGCGGGGCGTGCGGGTGCGCTTGGATGGCGGGCGAGTTGGCGGGGTGGGTGTGCTTGCTCTCCGCGTCGGTTCCTCGCACACCTCGGCGCTGCTTCGGCGACTCCACGTTGCTTGGGGGAAGCGGGCCGAAAAGTGGCTTGCGGGCCCACTTTTTAGCTTGTGGCTCACGAGCGAGTGCGAAATTCGGGCGGCGAGCCCGTTTGGTCCGCGAAAAAATTATCGGACACGGCGTGGGCGGCCTTGCCCCGCGCATCGCTAGCGGAAGTCCGCTCGTCGTTGCCCATCGGGGGCAACGGGCGCTCGGTCTGCTCGCGTTCCGCGGGCCGCTCGCGCTGTTCGATCAGCCAGCGCGCCAACATGGCCGCGGTGTTTTCTTCGAGCCAGGAATCCAGCAACTGCGTGATCTCTTTGCGGAGATTGGCGGCATGGCTGAGCCGCGAAAGCTCATAACTCTGCAGGGAGTTACGGGACGCGGACAGAAGAAATTCCCAAGGTGGCTGGGTTTTGTAATTCAAGGGGACCTCCAGGGAAAGCCTCGCGATAGTAAACGTGTAGTACATACAATCCACAGTACTCATATACGTACGTATTGTGGAAAAGTGTGCAAATCGTTTGCTTGGGATAGCAAGCGGAGGCGCTCCACAAGCTGCGGACTGGTGACGCCGTGACCCTTCCGCAGGCCGCATCGCAAGCGACTTGCTTTCGCGCGTTCAGCGCATGTGCCGGCGACTACGAAGATCCAGAGCGCACTCCGTGGAGCGATGCGAGCGAGGAAGAGGGCGAGGACGAGGCGAGCGCAGACAATGCGGAGCAATCCGTACCGGGGGAGAGATTTCCTGTTCGGGAGGAATGAGAGCGGGAAAGGAGGCAGGGCATGGGGAGAAAACGGGGGACGAGCACGGCGAGGCGCGTTGTGCCGACGCAGCGCGATGTGTTGCGCGACGTCATGCTGACGGCGGGGAAGTATGGCGCATGGATGACGTTGCGTGAGTTGGCCAGACTGACGCGCTACGGCGAAACCAGTATTTCGGCGCAATTGCGGCATCTGCGCAAGACAAAGTGCGGTGGATACGTGCTGGAAAAACGGGTCCGCAAGCCGGAAGTCGTGAGCAGCGAAGAACACTTTGTGGTGTGGGAGTACCGGTTGACGCCTCGGCGCGTATTCGCGGGAAGACGCGAGGAAACGCGGCGGCGGAGACGGCAATGAGCGTCAAGCCAGAGCTGGCGTTCGATGTTTGCTGGGAGGTCTATCGCGGGGCGCGCGAAGTGCTGGAGGCTAAGCGCGGCATGTCCGCGATGGACTGGAAGGAAGCGACCAAATATTTGTGGCGGCCGGATTTTCGTCCGCGGCTTGCCGAATGGGTAGCGGACTTCGCACTGGTCGGCCAAGCCGCGCTTGAGGGGCCGGACGCGGCGTCGCGCATGGTGATGTTCCGGCTGTACTACCTGGGCCTTGCGCCGTACGAAAACGCGCGGCACTTTCTCGGCTTGAGCGAGCAAAGCTGGGTGATTTGGTCGGAAGAAGTACGCCGCCGCTGCGGAAAAGAGCTGCTACGCCGCGGCATGTTCCCGCCACGAAAATATTTCAGCAACGCGGTCTAACACAAAACGCAAGTTGACAAATGCCCGGAGCTGGCGGTGAAACACTGCGGTACGCCTTATCGTTCGGGCGAAGACGGGCACGGGTGTCCCGTGCCCCTACAGGTTGCCTCCCATTTCGCGGGGTTCTCGAAGATGTAGCGGCTGGCTTGAGAAAACTCCTTACCGTTACGGAGCAGTCGCTCGTAGTAGTTGCTTTGCCAGATTTGTAGCGTTGGCATCTTCAAACACTGCCGACCGTTGTACGTAACTGCACCTTTGTACGACCGGATGATCGTGGGCACAGAACCAACGGTAGGCTGCTGAAAGCGTTCGGCAGAGTATCGTAGGGGCACGGGACACCCGTGCCCGTCTTTGATTGCTACATGGCTCTCGTTCTCCGGACCGCGCGAAATGGTCAGAATGCCATGAACGTGGTTTGGCATCACGACAAAGGGATCGAGCTCAACGTTCTTAAAATGATTCGGAATCTCGCGCCAGCAGTCAACAGCAATGCGGCCGAGTACGTTGAGTATGACAGTTCCGTCGGCAATCTTTCCAAATCGACAGCGCATCTGAAACGCGCAGATGGTGACGAAGTAGTGTCCGATATGCGAGTAGTCGGCGTTCCGTAGCCGGACGGAACGCCTGTACGGAAGCGTATCGCTCGGTGACATACCCGATAAGCTAACACGACGGTTGGTCAACTTCCAGCACACCGCAAGACGGGCACGGGTGTCCCGTGCCCCTACAGTTGCAGCGGGTCGCCCACGCGTAGGGGCTTGCCGGTTTCGGTGGGGGCGACGCGGGTGTTTGTGGCTAGGCGATAGAAATGGTCGAAGCGGGCGACGGGGGCCCACGGCGGCAGAGTTTCGCGGCGCAGGTCGCTGAAACGCTTCTGGAATCCGGTGAGGTCGGCGCCGGTTTGCGGGTCGCGCGCGGGGACGGGGCAGCGGGCGCACGGGTTGCTGCCCTCGAAGTTGACTTCGCCGATGCGGAAGCGCACGACGCTGCGCTCGTCTTCGCCGTAGAGTTGATCTTCCCAGAATGCGGGCAAGTGTCCGTTCGCGCTCGCGGCGTTCGCGGCAACGTCGGCACTATCGATTTCCAGGGTGGTGCGAAAACGCTGTCGCGCGCTGTCGAGCGTCATGCCGGGAAACCAATCGCTCACCGTTTGCAGCGATGCGGTGGAAATAATCGTCGGCCCGTTGGCGATGGTGTCGTCGGGAAAACCTTCGGGCGCGTGGCGGACCAGGATCTGCTGCTCGAAGTAAACGCTGAACCATTCCGCGGCGTCTTCGGCGCCGGCGGGGAAGGGAAACGTGCGCGCAGGAATGTCGCGGCGATCGCCGGGCACCGCGAGCGTGACGGAACTGATATCCGGCGCGTAGGTCGCGCGGATCAGGTGCATTGCCGCGGTGCGCTTGCCGTTGACCCAGCGGCCGTCGACCGAGAAGAGCGCCCAGGCGCGGTCGTGCTCGAGCCCGCCGCCAGGGCCGATGCGCGCCTCCGTCACCGAAACAGGATCAAGCGACTTGATCGGATGCAGGCGAATGCTCGTCAGCCGCGGCAGCAGGGCGTGCGTTTCGCTTCGAGAGGACACACCCCAAGTCTAGCAGAACAGTCGAAGCACTCAGTTGGAGCTTTGCCGGCGCCAGCCGGTCAGGAGAAAATACGCGCCGATCAGCGAGAGAACGCCGAGCGCGACTGCCAGAATCGTGTGCACGGTGAGGAACACGGCGGCGCCCTCCTCATGATGGGTCATCATGTGCGCCGTGTCGTGGACCATGATGTGGCCAAAGGCCAGCGTGGTGAGCAGCACCGAAACACCGCTCGCGAGGTACAGCGTCCGCTTCATGTTCGTTTCCTCCGATTGCGTCTCGCAAATTCTGGTACGACGCGCTCAATCCTTCAGCTCCGGCGGGTTCGGGCGGCTGGCGGGCGGCACGATGCCGTTGAGCAACCGAGGCATAGATTACTCCGCGACGCAGAGTCTACCACCACTACGAATCAGCAGAGCCAGTCCTGTAGCTCAGGTCCGCCTTTCGGACCTGAGGCTTTTTTTTCGAGTCTTCAAGCCGATCCGAATGTATATTTCCGTGAAATGTCACGTCTTCGCCGCATCGAGCAGCAGGACCGCATCTTTTTCGTAACCTCAAACTTGGCGAGAGGCGCACCAAATCTTTCCCCAATTGAGCGTGACCTAGTCCTAAATTCGCTGAACGAAAGTAGGACCACTCACAGGTTCTTCCTTTTTGGCTACGTTGTGATGCCGGACCACGTGCATGCGCTCTTCGCGGTTATTTCCGGCTCTCTTGCTGAGATCATGCATCGATGGAAGCTTAGTTCCTCACGTTCAATCCAAAAAGCTCGTGGCAAACGAGGGCCTCTTTGGCAAGCGCGCTATTTCGATTTCATTTGTCGCCGCACGCGTGACGTTGCGAATAAGCTCGATTACATTCACGAGAATCCGGTAGCGGCGCGACTTGTGAGCAAAGCAGACGAGTGGCGTTGGTCCAGCGCCGCATTCTATTCAAAGACCCGTGCGCCCCTGGTTGTTCCGGACATCATGGATTTGTCGGGCGATCCTGACGAGTTCTTGTGGCCAGCGCCTTGGCGACGGAAATGAGGCGCGCGGGTCAAGTTTTTTCGGCGCGACCTCGGCTCCGTTGGCGAAAAGCCTCAGGTCCAAACGGCGGACCTGAGCAATGACCATTACGTCTGGGCGGTAGGGGCGCTGTATGCCGGTGCTGGCCGCCGGCGGGCTGCGCCCCTACCCGGAAGGTTAAGCTGGCGATCGCCACTACTCACGGACGCGCGGCGGCGGCGCTGGCGCCTGCCGTGATCGAACGATAGCCGCAGGTGCCCGCCTTCTTGACGGCATCGAGCGCTTCGGCGGTCGACATGAGCGGCGTCGTCTGCACGTTTTTCACGGCGCCTCCGGCCGCTAAGGCGATGGCGATGGCCGCGGCGCTGACGTTGTCTGGCATCTCCATGATGCCCACGACGTCAAAAGGGCCAAACGCGAAGAACGAAGTGTGGACGCGGCCGCCGAGTTTTTCGATGGGCGTCCGAACGGCGTCCGTTCGGTCCTGCGGTTGGGGAACTATGCTCCTGAAAAGAAACAAGTTCAAGGAAAAATAAAAAAAGTTGAAGATTTCCCTTGACAAAAAAGTAGAAAGTGGTATACACTCTCCTCGTAGAAGACCATGCCCCGACCAAGCGAACAAGGTCCGGGGCGTTTTTGCTTTTTAGCGCTCAAAAAACAGCTTTCAGCCGTCAGCTTTCAGCGTTCAGTCCTCGGAGGCGCCTCTGCGCCGTACGGTATTACTGCAGCGCCGCGCAGCTCAGGTTTCCCGACTTTGTGTTCCGAAATTGCCCGAGTGTTTTCCGAAAACTAAGAACTGACAGCTGAAAACTGCCCGTGTTCTTTCCAAAACTAAGAACTAACAACTGAAAACTGAAAACTTCTTCGAGGAGTTGCCATGCCCGCCTATCAGAATGTAACGCCGCCATCTTCTCTCTTTTCTGGCGATGTCGGCTTTAGCTTCAACAACGAGGCGTTTCCCGGCAGCGCGTTAGCGGGATCGCAGTTCGCGCTGCCCAGCTTCACGGGCACGAATGATCCCGGCACGGCGGTGCGCTGGCAAACGATCTTCGGCACCGCGCCAACGGCGGTGAACATCGTGTTGCAAGGCGCCATGGCGGACGTCGACGCCGAGTATCAAACGATTGACACCTCGACGGCGACGACCGGTGAGGCGCGCTCGATTCCCAGCGCAGCGGTACCTGGCCAGGTGCAGGCCAAATTCCTGCGCATCAAGTTTATCTCGTCGACCGGCGGCACGGGATTGACCGCGAAGATTCTCGTTTGAGCTTTTTTCTAGCGACGCAGCCCGCCTGCGGCCGGCAGGCATGCTGCGCCACTGCAAGGACCAACCGCATTCGGGGCCTACCGCCTTTAGCTATCTAGATTCGGCCGGAACTCTTGATCATGAAACAGTGCGTGGCGTATCGCGTTTCGCGATTTCACCGAAACGCTTGGGTGCGGTGTCAGCAGCCGCGTGCGAAAGGGCATCCGCTCTGCCGCGCGCACGTGAATGCGCTGCGCGGAGCGTTGCTCGGGTTGTTCGTGCGCGCCTTTCCGCGGCCGGCCAAGCCGCCGGCCTCAGCTGCGCAGCGGGTGAACTGAAAATGCGTGTAAACCAACGGGTTGGCAACATGAACACGAAAAATAAACCGAGTGGACACGGCGCGCTGCTTGCAAAAAGCAGTGGCGCGAACGGCAGCACGATTTCGTTGAGCGGGATGGACAGGGCTGCGTCTGTCGACGCGAGCGAACTCTCCGTTGCGAATGCCGCGACTTCGTCCGTCGCGGCTGGCGCGGACCGCGAGGCGTACGCTGATGTGGC
>WNFI01085896.1_pt1 | contig 16932 bp, 12 predicted proteins | sample 5400471 | NCBI WGS metagenome assembly WNFI01 (sample SAMN13153348, study PRJNA577476) | soil metagenome | isolation source: 100 cm saprolite on Douglas fir-dominated hillslope | place: USA:California | collected 2013-09-17 | reverse complement strand
CCGGACATGGTCCGGACCTGCCGCGAGATCGGCCCCCGCCTGCGCAGCCGCAAGCCCGGAGACCAGGAGTCCGCCCGGGCCTTTCTGGACTGGCTCCTGGACGACAACCACATCCTGATGGGCACCATCCGCTACCGGCTGGGCCCGGACCGCCTCCTCGACCGGATCGACGAGACCGCCACCGGCGTCTTTAACGACACCACCCTTCTGCCCGTGGTCTTCCCCGGGTGGGTGGAAGAAGTGGAGACCCACCTGCACCCCGCGCCCGGCGACGACCGCATCATCGACATCGACTACTGCAACAACGCCTCCGCCATCTATCACTTGGAGCCGATCGACGACATCGTCGTCCGCGAGTGGGACCAAAGCGGCACCCTGACCGGGGCCACGGTTATCCTGGGGCGCTTTGCCCGGGCGGCCTTCGCCCAGCGCGCGGACAAGATCCCTCTCCTCAAGGACAAGCTGGACTGGCTGCTGCGGGAGAGCGGGGCCAACCCGAACTCCCACGCCTGGCGGGAGATCCGGGCCGCCTTCAACCGTTTTCCCAAGACCGAGCTCTTCTACGCGGATGTGGCCGATCTCAAGGAAATCATCAACCGCATCGTTTACCTGACGGGGGACGACGAGATCGCGGTGCACTGCCGCAAGGGCTCGGGCTACGTGGCCCTCTACATCGCCTTCTCGCGCCTCCGCTATTCGTACCAGACCGAAGAGGCCCTGCGCGCCGGCCTGGGCGACTCCTTCGGCCCCATCTCCTTCGGGACTTCGGTCGACCTCGGCAACGTCACCCTCTTCCTCTTCTACTTCGACGCCGCCAAGCTGGACCGTCCGATCGAGCCGGATGCGGTCCAGCGGCTCACCGCCCCCCTCGTGACCACCTGGGCAGACCGGGTCGCGCAGGCCGTGGAGAAGGAGTTCGGGGAGAGGGAAGGCCGACGGCTCTTCCGCCGCTACATCCGGGCGGAGAGCCGCAGCGGGCTCTACCGGGAGTCCACGCCCCCGGAGCAGGTGCCGGATGACGTGCGGCACCTGGAGAACCTGGAGGGGCGGCTGGAAATTCGTGTGATGCCCCGCTCCGCGGCGCTGGTGGCCCTCAACCTCTACTCGGTGCGCGCCCTCGGCCTGACCGACATCCTGCGCACCCTCCACAACCTCGGGCTCACGGTGACCGAGGAGCTGCGCATCCCCCTGGCCCTGCCCGAGGGGCGCAAGTGCTTCCTCTACCGCTTCGAGATGGAGGCCACGCCGGAGCGGCTCGCCGCCCTGCTGGAGGCCGAGGAGCGCTTCGCGCGGGCCCTGCGCGCCCTCGACGAGGAGCGGGCCACGGACGACCCCTTGAACGGCCTGATCCTCCAGGCCGGCCTGGGCTGGCGGGACGTGGAAGTCCTGCGCACCCTCCGCAACCACCTCCTCCAGGTCCGGCCCTACTACAACGCGGACACCGTGAACGGCGAGGCCGTGGGCAGCCTGACCGAGGACGAGATCCTCCGGGCCCTCGACAACCTCGTGCGCTGCGCGCTGCGCACCAACGTCTACCAGCGGCCCGAGCGCCCCGTTTTCTCGATCAAGGTGGACAGCCGCCGCGTGGAGGGGATGCCCTCCCCCCGGCCCCTGGTCGAGGTCTACGTCCATTCCCGTCTCCTGGAAGGGATCCACCTGCGGGGAGGGCGGGTGGCGCGGGGCGGCATCCGCTGGAGCGACCGCCACGACGATTTCCGGACCGAGATCCTGGGCCTCATGAAGACCCAGATGGTCAAGAACTCGATCATCGTGCCCGTGGGGTCGAAGGGGGGCTTCGTGCTCAAGGGGGACGTGCCGGGGCGCCCCGCCCTGGACGCCTACCTCATCGACCGCTACCGGGAGTTCGTATCCGGGCTCCTCGACGTGACCGACAACATCGTGGACGGCAAGGTGCTCCACCCCCCCGAGGTCGTTCGCCACGATGGCGATGACCCCTATCTGGTGGTGGCCGCCGACAAGGGCACCGCCCACCTCTCCGACACCGCCAACAGCGTCTCCGCCCAGTATGGCTTCTGGCTGGGCGACGCCTTCGCTTCCGGGGGGAGCGCGGGGTACGACCACAAGAAGATGGGCATCACGGCCCGGGGGGCCTGGGAGTGCGTCAAGCACCATTTCCGCAACCTGGGGCGGGACATCCAGCGGGAGCCCTTCACCATGGCCGGCATCGGCGACATGGCGGGGGACGTCTTCGGCAACGGCGTCCTTCTCAGCCGGGCCACGCGGCTGGTGGCCGCGTTCAACCACGTCCACATCTTCCTGGACCCGGACCCCGATCCGGAGCCGAGCTTCAAGGAGCGGGAGCGACTCTTCCATCTCCCCCGTTCGTCCTGGCGCGACTACGACGCCTCCCTCATCAGCCGGGGGGGCGGGATTTTCGACCGCTCCGCCAAGGCCATCCACCTCTCCCCGGAGTTGAAGAAGCTGCTCGAGATCCAGGCGGACGCGGCCAGCGGCGAGGAGGGCGAGCGAGGACGATACCGACGTGGGGGACCGGGCCAACGATCGGGTGCGGGTGGTGGCCCGGGACGTGCGGGCGCGGGTGGTGGGGGAGGGGGGTAACCTGGGATTCACCCAGAAGGCCCGGCTCGAGTACTGGGCCGGGGGCGGACTCCTCAACACCGACGCCGTCGACAATTCCGGCGGGGTGGACACCTCCGATCACGAGGTGAACATCAAGATCCTCCTGGACATGCTCATCAAGAAGGGCGTCGTCAAGGGCCGCGAGGAGCGGAACCGCATCCTGGCCGAGATGACGGAGGAGGTGGCGGCCCTGGTCTTGGCCGACAACGACAACCAGGCCCTGGCCCTCACCCTGGACGGGGTGCGGAGCGCGAAGCGCTACGAGGAGTTCGTGAACCTCATCGACGACATGGTGGGGGCGGGGGTCTTGAGCCGGGCCGACGACGGGGTGCCCGGCCGGGAGGACCTGCTCTCCAGCCCCCACCGAGAGCGGGGCTTGCCCCGGCCGCTTCTCGCCGTGCTCCTCGGCCACACCAAAATGTTCGCTTTCGAAATGCTCATGGAGACGGGTTTCCCGGACAGCACCGCGGGCCGCCCCTTCCTGGAGGGCTACTTCCCGCGCCGGCTGCGCGAGTCCTTCCGCGAGCACTTCGATGCCCACGTCCTGCGGCGGGAGATCATCGCCACCGCGGCCGTGAACCACCTCATCAATAAGGCTGGGATCTCCCTCCTCTCCCGGGTCATGGCCGCGTCCAAGGCGGGCGCGGGGGAGGTGGTCACCGCCTACGTCGAGGTGGAGAGGGAGGCGGGGGCGGGCGAGCTCCGGGAGGCGGTGCTCTCCGCGGGCCTGGCCGCGAGGGAAGAGCAGGGAGCGCTGCTCGAGATCGAGGAGGCCCTCGAGGACGCCGTCCGCGATCGGCTAGAGGGCAAGAAGAAGGTGGAAGCCACCAAGGTGTTGAAAGCGATTCGCGGCCGCGTCAACGTTTGAGGGGGCGGGAGCGTCCGGGCCGTTCCCGTCCTTCCGCGCCGGCGGGCGGGCATCATGACCCTAGGCGGGCGGAGGCCTCTCCCCGCCGCGGAGGCCTCGGGTGGGCGGGGGGTCGTGAGCCGGCGGGGGCCGGCCCGGACGGGAGAGAAAGATGAACGAATACGCGTCCTCGCTGATGGCCGAGGTCAAGGCCAAGAACCCCGCCGAGCCCGAATTCCACCAGGCCGTCCAGGAGGTCGCGGAGTCCCTGGCCCCGGTTCTGGACCGCCATCCCGAGTATCGCCACAACAAGATTCTGGAGCGGATCGTCGAGCCGGAGAGGGTCCTCCTGTTTCGCGTGCCGTGGCAGGACGACCAGGGCCAGGTCCAGGTCAACCGGGGCTTCCGCATCGAGATGAACAGCGCCATCGGGCCCTACAAGGGCGGGCTCCGCTTCCATCCCTCGGTCAACCTGGGGATCCTCAAGTTCCTGGCCTTCGAGCAGGTGTTCAAGAACTCGCTCACCACCCTCCCCATGGGCGGGGGCAAGGGCGGATCCGACTTTGACCCCAAGGGGAAGAGCGACAACGAGGTCATGCGTTTCTGCCAGAGCTTCATGAGCGAGCTCTTCCGCCATATCGGGCCCAACACCGACGTGCCCGCGGGGGATATCGGGGTGGGGGGCCGGGAGATCGGCTATCTCTTCGGCCAGTACAAGCGCCTGCGCAACGAATTCGCGGGCGTGCTCACGGGCAAGGGCCTGAACTGGGGCGGTTCCCTCATCCGGCCGGAGGCCACCGGCTACGGTTGCGTGTACTTAGCCTCCGAGATGCTGGGCACGCGCCAGCAGACGCTCCAGGGCAAGACCTGCCTCGTCTCCGGCAGCGGCAACGTGGCCCAGTACACGGTGGAGAAGCTGATCGAGTTGGGGGCCCGCCCCCTCACCCTCTCCGACTCCGGAGGCTACATCTACGACGAGAAGGGGATCGACCGCCCGCGGCTGGCCTTCGTGATGCAGCTCAAGAACGTCCGCCGGGGGCGGATCAAGGAGTACGCGGAGAAGCACAAGGGCGTGGTCTACACCCCCTTCGACGCCAAGTCGGACCATAACCCCCTCTGGAACCACCGGGCGGACTGCGCGTTCCCCAGCGCCACCCAGAACGAGATCAACGGCAAAGATGCGGCCAACCTCTTGCGGAACGGCGTGCAAGTGGTCTCCGAGGGGGCCAACATGCCGACCAACCTGGACGGGGTGGTGCAGTTCCTGGAGGCCGGGATCCTCTACGGCCCCGGCAAGGCCGCCAACGCGGGGGGCGTGGCCGTCTCCGGCCTGGAGATGGCCCAGAACAGCATGCGCTACGGCTGGACCCGCGAGGAGGTGGACAAGAGGTTGCACATCATCATGAAGAGCATCCATCAGGCCTGCGTGGAGACCGCGGAGCGCTTTGGCAGCCCCGGGAACTACGTGAGCGGCGCCAACATCGCCGGCTTCCTGAAGGTGGCCGACTCCATGATGGACCAGGGCCTGGTCTGAAAACGGCCTGCCCCATGGGCGCGCCCGCCGGGTCCGGCCCGCCTCCCCCCGGCCGGTTCCACGACTTCCAGGACCTGATGCACCACCGCATCATGAACATCCTCCTGGTGGCGAGCCCCTACGACACCTTTATCCTCGAAGAGGCCGGCCAGCTCAGCGAGCGGATGCTGGGAGAGTTCCGGAACCTGGACCTCCACTACGGCCCCGGCCTCACGGGGGCGGCGAACGGCGCGGAGGCCCTGGACCTCATCCAGAAGCAGCCCCGCCGCTTCGACCTCATCATCACCACCGCCCACGTGGGCGACATGACGGCGCTGGAGCTGGCCCGGCGGGTCAAGGCCGAGGGGCTGGATGTGCCCATCGTCCTCCTCGCCTGGGACACCCGCGACCTCGAGACCGGGACGGCGGCCGGCAGCGCCAACATCGACCGCGCCTTTCTTTGGCAGGGCGACGCCCGGCTCCTGGTGGGCATCGTCAAGTATCTGGAGGACAAGCTGAACGTTGCCCACGACACGAGGGCGGTGGGGGTGCAGGTGATCATCCTCATCGAGGACAACGTCCGCTACTATTCCTCGTTCCTGCCCGCCATCTACAACGAGCTCCTGCACCACTCGCAGCGGGTGATCGCGGAGGGGCTCAACCTCTCCCAGAAGATCCTGCGCATGCGGGCGCGTCCGAAGATCCTGCTCTGCGGCACCTATGAAGCTTCGCGCGTCGGGTCCGTGAGCCCTACCCCGATATTCCCGTCATCCTGCAGTCCTCGCGCGCGGAGAACGAGGCCCTGGCCCGGTCCCTGGGGGCGGCTTTCCTGCTCAAGGGCTCGCCCGTCCTCCTCAACGACCTCGGCCGGTACATGCTCCAGGACTTCGGCTTTGGGGACTTCGTTTTCAGGACTCCGGAGGGCACCGAGGTGGACCGGGCCTCCGACCTCCGTAGCCTGGAGGAGAAGCTGGGCACGGTCCGCGAGGAATCGGTCGTGTACCACGCGGCCCGGAACCACTTCTCCAAATGGCTCAAGGCGCGCACGGAGTTTGCGCTGGCCCACGAACTGCGGCCGCGCAAGACCTCCGACTTCGCCACCGGGGAGGAGCTGCGCCAGAGCCTGATTCGCTCCATCGCCGACTATCGGCGCGCCCAGGCCCAGTCCACGGTGGCCGACTTCGAGCGCGGGAGCTTCGACACGAGCGGCGACTTCTACCGCATCGGGGGAGGGTCCCTGGGAGGGAAGGCGCGCGGGCTGGCCTTTGTGCGGCGGCTTCTGGACCTGCACGGCGTGCGCGACCGCTTCCCCGGGGTCCGGGTGTCGGTGCCCCCGGCGGTGGTGGTGGCCACCGACGTCTTCGACCGCTTTCTGGAGGACAACAGCCTGCGGGATTTCGGGGTGGAGTCGGGGAACGATGCCGAGGTCGAGCGGCGCTTCGTGGACGCCCGCTTCCCGGAGGAGGCCGCCCAGGACCTGGCCGCGTTCCTGGAGAAGGTGCGCTATCCCCTGGCCGTGCGCTCCTCCAGCATCCTCGAAGACTCCCAGCACCAGCCCTTCACCGGCGTCTACGAAACGCTGATGCTGCCCAACAACGCCTGGAGCCTGGCCGAGCGCCTGGGCCAGGTCCTGGACGCGGTCAAGCGCGTCTACGCCTCCACCTTCTCCCAGCACGCCCAGGCCTACATCCGGGCGACCCCTTACCGGATAGAGGAGGAGAAGATGGCGGTGATCCTCCAGAAGATCGTGGGCTCCCCATGCGGCCCGCGCTTCTATCCCGACCTCTCCGGGGTGGCCCGCTCCCACAACTTCTACCCGGTTCCGCCCCTCACCGCGGAGGACGGTATCGTCGCGGTGGCCCTCGGCCTGGGGAAGGGAATCGCGGAGGGGGGTGCCTGCCTGCGCTTCTGCCCGCGCTACCCGCGGCATGTCCCCCAGTTCTCCTCCGTCTCCGACATGCTCGAGAGCGCGCAGCGCGAGTTCTGGGCGGTGGCCCTGGAGGAGGAATCAGGGGAGGAGAACATGCACGAGGTCTCCTTCGGCCTCGAGGTCGCGGAGGCGGATGGGACCCTGGGTTCGGTGGGGTCCACCTACTCGCCGGAGAATGACGCCGTGTACGACGGGCTCTCCCGCCAGGGGGTGCGGGTGGTGACCTTCGCTCCCGTGCTCAAGCACGGCCTGTTTCCCCTGGCCGAGGTCCTGGACGTGATCATGGGGATGGGGGCGGCGGGAATGGGCAGCCCGGTGGAGATCGAGTTCGCCGTGAACCTCCGGCCCCCGCCCGGGCAGCCCCGGGAGTTCGGGTTCCTACAGATGCGGCCGCTCGCCCTCTCCCGGGAGACGGAGGAGCTGGAGCTGGGCGAGGTGAGGGAAGACGAAGTCCTCTGCCGCAGCCGGCGCGTCCTCGGGAACGGCCGCATCGAGGGGATACGGGACCTGGTGGTGGTGGACTTCCAGCGCTTCGAGCGGGCGCGGAGCCGGGAAGCCGCCTCCGAGGTGGGGAGGCTCAACGCGGAGCTGCTCGACCACCGCACGCCCTACCTGCTGATCGGGGTGGGACGCTGGGGCTCCCGCGATCCCTGGCTGGGCATCCCCGTGACCTGGGACCAGGTCTCGGGCGCCCAGACCATCGTGGAGGCGGGGCTCCGGGACCTCAACGTCACGCCTTCCCAGGGGACCCACTTCTTCCAGAACCTCACATCCTTCAATGTCGGCTACTTCACGGTGAACCCGGAGAGCGGGGACGGCTTCCTCGACTGGGGCTGGCTGGACGCCCAGCCCGCCCAGAGCCAAGCCAGCCACGTGCGCCATCTGCGGCTGGCCCGGCCGATCCTGGTGAAGATGAACGGCAGACGGAACGAGGGCCTGATCCTGAAGCCGAGCACCTGAGCCGACGGCGGGCGAGCGACCTCGCTCCTGGCCCCTCCCGCCCCCCTACCAATCCTCCTTCTCAAAACGGATCCCGTTGGTCTCGGTGATGAACTTGATGTCGGCCATGAGGTAGGGGTTGCCGCAGGTCAGCACGACCGTCTGCGGGGGGGGGAGTCTCTCGCGCAGCTCGGCCGGGGAGCGGGGCCCGGGCAGCGCGGGCCCCACCACGCTCTGCAGGGCCGCCCGGGCGGGCGCGGCGTCCTCTCCTTTGGCTTCCGCCTCCCGCACCGCCTGCTCCTCGCGCAGGGGCATGCCAAAGATGTGGCGGAGCACGTTGTTGGCCCGGCCCCGGCCCAGAGTGGGGTCGGCGGCACCCGGCCGTGGCCGGCTGACGCTGGGAAGATAGACGAAGTCGAACCGCTGCGCGGCCTCGATGGCTTGAAGGCTCTGGTGGTAGCCCAGCTCCTCGGACGTACGGTTGGCGTGGAGGAGGGTGTAGCGGACACCGTCGCTCGCCCCCCCCTCCGCGTCGTTGTGCAGTTGTTTGATCATGGAAGCGAAGGGCGCCAGCCCCGTCCCGGTTCCCACCAGGAGCACGCTCTTGAAGCCCCGCGCCCGCTTGTCGAGGGTGAAGTCCCCCACGATCCGGTTCACAAACTTGACCACGCTGTCCTCGGGGGGGTGTATCCGGAAAAGGGACTCCGTGAGGCGGCCGGGCACGCTCCTATCATCCGTCTCGAGTACCACGTAGAAGCCGAGGTATCCCCCCGCGCGCGTCTCGTAGGGCGCGGAAGCGATCGAATAGGAGTGGGTCACGGGGCCGCGCTGGGGCCGCCCCGACTCGTCCAGGACGGGGACGATCGTAGGGTGCCCGTCCGGGCCGACCACCCGCTTCGTGATCCGGCAGTCGTCGCGGCGGAGCGCTATGTACTGGCCCGGTTTGTAGTCGGGGAACGAGTCCCCGGCGGGGGGCAAGAGGGAGAAGGTCGCGAGGATGGGCGACAACCGCTGCCAGTCCACGACCGTTCCCACCTTGAGCTCAGCCATCTATCGTTGGGGGGCGGCTCCTCGCCGTCGGGAGCCGCCGGCGAAAGCGGGCCGCTTGGCCCTTCTCGGATCGTCGTCACCCTTGATCCTCAAGAGCGGGGCTCGAGCCCGGCCCAGCCCCCCCCGACGGGGCGGGGGCGGCTCCTCGGTGGGGTAGGTCCTTGGCGGGGGGGCTTTGGCAAGGCTACTCGAGGGGCAGTTCCGTGCGTTCCTGCGGTCCGGGCTGGAGGTGGGGGTGGCGCATGAGGATGCGGGCGCAGGTGTTCCAGCGCAGGAGGGCGTCATCGTTTCCGGGGGGGCGGATGGCCTCCGCCTTCTCGAACCAGGTCATGGCCTCCCGGAACCAGTCGTAGGCCGCGAAGCCGGATGCCGGTCCCCCGTGATGGAGCTGGGCCTTGGCCCGCCGCTCGCAGATGATCCCCGCGTAGTAGGCCCGCTCGTACTCTCCGCGCAGCCGGGGAAGCAGCTCCCGGGCCTGGTTGACATCCCGGGCCAGGCCCTCGAACTGGTCGGTCAGCGCCAGCAGGAGGGAGATCAGGGCCTGCTGGTTCTCGGGATCGATCCGGAGGACGTCCTGGCAGATGCTCTCGGCCTCCGCGGGCTCGTTCAAGAGACGGTACCGCTCCGCTCTCTCGAGGGCCCGGGGAACCGCCTTCTCGGACAGAGGCTTGAGCTCGAACATGAGTCCCTCCCGCGAGCCTAGTAGGGGATCCTCCACAGAGTGTAAGCGGCCAGAGCCGAGCCGGCGAGGGCGGTGCCGTAGCAGAGCACGGCAATGAGCTCGGTCAGGTGCTTGAGCTGCAGGCCATCGTAGAGCGTGTACCGAAAGCGATGGGCCCAGTGGAAGAGCGGCAAGGCGATGAGCACGAAGAGGTAGAGCCGGGTCAGGGGCTGCTTCAGGAGCTCGAGCAGGGCCGCGTAGGAGGGCGCCTCCAGCCAGCCCAGCGGAAAGGCCAGCCCGGTGAGAAAGAGGTGAACGGGGAACAGAAGGGCGGCCAGGGTCCCCCCCGCGCTGAACAGGAACCAGAGGAGAGGCGTGATGGGTCTTGTCATTTAGCCGCGCAGGAGGATGTAGGCCACGACCAGCGAGAGAAACAACCAAGCCCCGTAGTTGAGCCCGGCCACCACCAGGTCCGGCACCCGCTTGCCCCGGAACCGCACCGCCATGGCCTTGGGGGCCAGGTTGAACCAGGTGATGGAGTGGAAGAGCACGAAGAGGAAGGCGAGCGCATGGAGAACGAGGAAGGCGGGGGTTTTCAGGCGGGCGAGAAAGGTTGCGTAGGCGGCCGGACCCTGGGCTAGGGCGCGCAGCTCCCAGAGCATGACCAGAGCGAAAATCGCCACGAAGACGCTGGTCAGCTCGCGCAGGACGAAGCTGGTGTAGGCGCCCGTCTCCAGCCACCACCAGACCGAGACCCGGCGCCGATACCACTTTGGATGGTAGGGGGTGTAGCGCGCGGGGGAGCTCATTTCATCCCCGGGGAAGGAGGGTCCGAAACCAATGGAGCGCACTCGTGAGCTTGTATTGCTGGATGGCCCCCGCCGGATCCACGTTCTTGGGACACACCTTGGTACATTCTCCCACGAACGTGCACTGCCAGATGCCGTCGTGCTCGGACAGGACCTCCAGGCGCTCCTGCGCCCCCTGATCCCGGGAGTCCCGGTTGTAGCGCTGGGCGAGGGCGATCGCGGCGGGACCGATGAAGGTGGGCTCCAGGCCGTAAATGGGACAGGCGGAGTAGCAGATCATGCAGTTGATGCACATGCTGAACTGCTTGTAGGCGTCGAGCTCATCGGGAGTCTGGCGGTACTCCCCCTCCGACAGCGGCTTCTCCTCCTTGCGGATGATCCAGGGCTTCACCTTCTTGAGCTTCCGCATGAAGTCCGTGATGTCCACCACGAGGTCCCGCACCACCGGAAAGTACCGCAGGGGCTCCACGCGGATGGGGCCGGGAAGATGGTCGGAGAGGAAGGCGGCGCAGGTCAGCTTCGGCCGTCCGTTCACGCTCATCCCGCAGCTGCCGCAGACCCCCATCCGGCAGGACCACCGGAACGAAAGGGTGCCGTCCAGCTTGTCCTTGATGTGGTTCAAAGCGTCGAGGACCACCCAGTCCTTGCGGAAGGGCACCTCGTAGGTCTCGACGGTGGGCTCCGTTTCCCGCTCCGGCCGATACCGCGCCACCTCGAGGGTGACGGTCTGCGGCATGTTCTTACCTCCCGTAGACGCGCTGGCCCGGCGGCCAACGCGTGATGTTGACGGGCAAGTAGTCGATCCGGGGAGTGCCATTCTCCCCGCGAAAAACGAGAGAGTGCTTCAGGAAACCCTGGTCATCACGCTGGGGATGATCGGTGCGCTGGTGGGAGCCACGGGACTCCCGACGCTCCCGGGCGGCATGGACGATCGTTTGCGCCAGGTCGAGCATGTAGGAGAGTTCCAGGGCCGAGGTCAGCTCGGTGTTGAAGGTGAAGCTGTGGTCGTCCAGCGACAGGTTCTCGACCCTGTCCCGTAGCTCCGACAGCTTCTGCGCCGCCTGCCCCAGCGCAGACTCCGTACGGTAGATGCCGGCGCTCTCCTCCATCGCGCGGTGCATCCTCCGCCTGCGCCGGAGCAAAGGCGGCCGCGGCCCGTCCCGCCCGCGATCCAAAGACCAGCAGCTCGGGGAGCGAGTTGGAACCCAGACGGTTGGCCCCGTTGATGCTCACGCACGCCGCTTCCCCGGCGGCGTAGAGCCCGGGGAGGGGTGTCGCCCCCTGGATGTCCGTCGAGATGCCGCCCATCATGTAGTGAACCACCGGACGGACGGGGATCATCTCCTTGACGGGATCGATGTTCTCATACTTGAGACACAGCTCCCGAACAAAGGGGATCTTCTTGTTGATCACCTTCTCCCCCAGATGGCGGACGTCGAGGTGGACGTAGTCTCCGTAGGGGCCCTTAAGGGTGCGGCCCTTCTCCTGCTCCTTGACGAAGGCCTGGGAGAGCCGGTCCCGGGGACCGAGCTCCATGGAGCGCAGGACCGGCTTGGGCTCGGGTTTGCCCAGGTCATAGTCCTGGAGGTAGCGGTAGCCGTCCTTGTTCAGGAGCCAACCTCCCTCGCTGCGCGCCGCCTCGGTGATCAGAATCCCCGTGAAGGGAAGCCCCGTGGGATGGTACTGGACGAACTCCATGTCCTTCAGGGGTGCCCCCGCGCGGTAAGCGAGGGCCATGCCGTCGCCGTTCTTGATGTTGGCGTTGGTGGTGAAGGGGAAGATCTTGCCGCAGCCTCCCGTGCAGAGGATCACCGCCTTGGCGGTTATGGCCAGGATCTTCCCGGTGGCCACCTCGATGGCCACCACCCCTTGACAGCGCCCATCGTGCACCAAGAGCTTGGTGACGAAGCACTCGTCGTGGCGCTGGATGGTGTCGTACTTCAGGGTGGTCTGGAAGAGCGTGTGGAGCATGTGAAAGCCGGTCTTGTCCGCGGCGAACCAGGTGCGTTGGGCTTTCATCCCTCCGAACGGCCGCACCGCGAGCGAGCCGTCAGGCTCCCGGTTCCAGGGGCAGCCCCAATGCTCGAGCCGCAGCATCTCCTCGGGAGCCTCTTTGACGAAGGCTTCTACGGCGTCCTGGTCCGAGAGCCAGTCGCCTCCGGAGATGGTGTCGTAGGCGTGCTCGTCGAGGCTGTCCCCGGCTTTGATGACCGCGGCCGCGCCCCCCTCCGCGGACACGGTATGGCTGCGCATGGGATAGACCTTGGAGATGACTGCCACCCGGAGCCGCGGATCGCTCTCGACCACGGCGATGGCCGCCCGCAAGCCCGCGCCGCCGCCGCCCACGATCAGCACGTCGCAGGAGAAGAGTTCCATGGTCTCCTTGGGGAGAGCCGACGAACCCCGGGCTCGATGTCGAAGAGGACACTACGTCGGCGGCCCCACCGCCGTCAAGGCACAGCAACAGGCACAACGACAGGCACAACGACAGGCACGTCGAACCGGCGGGTCAACCGGGCGGGGGGCGGGGAGCGCGGCGGTCGGGCGCGGACGCGGGCCTTCAGGGAGCGGGGGGGGACAGGAAGCGGGCCAGCAGCCGGTGGAAGTGGTGGACGCCGTTCTCCCGGCGAACGGAGAAGCGGCCGCGGTCGTAGGTCCGGGAACGCAGCCCCCGCTGGACGGCCTCGCAGATCGCGATGTCCTCCCGCTGGATCGCATCGCTGAAATCGACCGCCTTGCGAACGGCCTCCCGGTCGGCCGCACGCCCGGGGTCCGTCAGGAACCACTCGAATATGGTCAGGGTTTTCTCGGGGCCGAGGGGCACAATGAGGTTGGTGGAGACGTTGTCGGGGTAAAGGTTCAGGGTCAGGTTGGGGAAGACCCAGAAATAGAGGGCGTCGCCGGCCTGCTCCTCGGGTGCGGCGTAGTGTCGGTTCTCCCCCCCCCGCCGGAGCGGCGAGAGCTGGAGCGACACGTGTTCGAAGGTCTCTGTCCGGTAGCTCGCGTAGTCCAGCTCGCGGAGGAGGGCGGGGTGCACGATGGGGATGTGGTAACCCTCGAGGTAGTTGTCGACGTAGACCTTCCAGTTACAGCCGACGACGTAGTCCCGCCGCTCCACCAGCCGCATGCGCTCGAGGGGGAGGGCGGAAGCCCGGGAGTAGACCTCCGGCATCCATTCCTCCAAAGGGGGCGCCTGCTCGTCCAGGTTAACGAACACGAAGGGGCCCCAGGTCCCCACCCGGGCCTCGGGAAGCCGGACCGATGTCCGGTCGAACCCCTCCACCGCTTCGAACTCCGGGGTGGCGAGCAACCTCCCGTCCAGGCCGTACGTCCAGCCGTGGTAACCGCACTGGAACGACGGACGATGGCCGGCTCCGCGGGCGACGGGGCCCGCTCGGTGGCGGCAGACGGCGGAGAGGGCGCGGAGCCGGCGCTCCGTTTCCCGGACCACGATCAAGGGCTCGCCCGCGACCTCGAGCGTGAAGTAGTCTCCCGGCTTCTCGACCTGTGACAGCCGGCCCGCCAGCTGCCAGGTGCGGGAGAAGAGGGCTTCGTGCTCGCGAACGAGCGCGGCGGGGTCGGTGTACCAGCGCGCGGGCAGGGTGGACGCGCGAGAAAGGCACGCGTCGATCTCGGGCGCGTCCGGGCTCATGGTCGACCCATTCTAGCCGAGCCCCCCCGCCCCCTCCTCAAAGGCGCGGACCGCGTCCGCGTCCCCGAGCGCGCCCACTTCCACCCGGTAGCGCACCTCCTCCCCGGGGGAGAGCGATCGAAGGCCGCCCTCCGCCTGGAGGTGACGGCGCGTGGTCTCGGGATGGGTGGCCGGTTCCAGCGCGCAGACGTAGTCGCCGGTGGCCATCATCTTCCATTGGGCGAGGCAGGGGAGCTCCGCCGCCCGGTAGCGCAGGTAGGCGCCGAAGCCGAGGGCCCGGTTCACGATGGCCGCTCGGGCGAGACCATCCGACCCCACCCGCGGGCGGTGGAAGAAGACCTCCTCGGCACGACCGGGGTCCGGCGGCTCGAAGCGCCGGTGCCGGGCCAGGCCCCGGGCCGCGGCCTCGTCGCGGGGGGTCACGGAAACGTCGCTGACGACCAGCTCGGACTCCGGGCTGACGACCGGGAAGCCGAAGTTGCAGTGATAGAGGATCATGTGGGGAGCGGGGCGGAAGCCGTCGTTCCGCACGCGGTCCTCGATGGTGATGTGATCCGCGCCCAGGCGGGTGGTGACCGTGCGGGTGAGGAGCAGGTTCTCAGCCAGGGGGGCGGTCTCACGGGCCTCTCCCGCTACCTCTAGGACGAGCTCCCCCTCCCGCCACTCTTCGCTGACCCGGACCCTTTCCGCGGGCGTGTGCGCAATGCGGCCGTGCAGGCCCCAACCGGCCTCCCCATCCTCCTCGGGCGGGCCGAAGTGGGAGAGACCGCAGGTCGTGAGGAGACCGCCCCCGAAAGTGCGCAGCCACCCCCGTCCCCGGGGGTCGTACTGAGCGGGGGTGCCCAGGGCGGCGTGGACCCAGGCCAACGGCCGTCCCCGGTGTTCGGCGGCCCCGATGTCGAGGGCGCGATCAAGCAGAACCTGGAAGCGAAGGCCGCTGCCCGTCCAAACCTCCGCCACCCGCAGACCGCGCGCTTTGCCCTCCGCCAGCACGACCGTGCGGACGCCGGCCAACTGGGAGAGCGTGCCCGTCAGGCCGCGGAGCTGGTCCGGCGTATAGTCACGGCCAAGGATGCGGGGCATGAGGGGGCGGCCTAGCCCGGGGCGCGTTCCCAGACGCGCAAGCCTTCGCGGCTCAGCTGGATGGGGATGCGGCGGAAGAGGGGGTTCTCGGCTTCGATGGCCCGGATCATGGCCCGCTTCTCGTGGGCACGGGGGCTCGCGAGGAGGGTGAGGGATCCGCCCTCCCCTCCCGCGCCGTTCACCTTCCACCCGCGGGCGCCGTGCTCTCGGGCGATGGCGATGACCCGCTGCGCGTCGGGACCGATGAGGTCGGGGCAGAGACGGCCCTGGGCCTCCGTGTTCTCGATCATGGCGCGGCCGAGCCCCTCCAGGTCACCCGCCGCGACCGCGTCCCGTGAACGCTCAGCCGTCCGACGGAGGTCGCTGAGCTGGCGACACTCGGGTCCCGCTTCCTCGAGCTCCCGGATCACCCGCTCGTGGGCCTCCGAGGAGTCGTGCGAGCGCCCCAGATAGACGAGGGAGAGACGTCGCTCCAGGTCCCAAACCGTGGACTCGTCCACCTCCAGGCGGGTGACGGAGGCTTGCGGGTACTGCGCCATCTCGATAAAGCTGATGCCACCGTGGGCGGAGCAGAGCTGGTCCTGGATGCCGCACTGCCGACCCAGCATGTCCACCTCGATGGAGTGCGCGGCGTAGGCAGCCTGGTGGTGGTCCAGGTGACCGCCGTTCAGGCGGTCCAGCGCGCCCACCAGGGCGACCGCCACCGCCGCCGAGGTGCCGGTCGAGGCTCCCGGGGGGGCCTCAGAGAAAATGGTGATCTGAACGGCCCGGTCAGGGGCGAGGGCCGCCCGCCGGACGGCGGCTTCCAGCAGGGGATGGCGGTCCCAGCCCTCTTGGTCGGGACTCGGTGCGTAGCGGTGTCCGAAGTTCTCGGCATGGATCACGACCGCCGGCTCTCCCTCCGCCCGTTCCCGGGCTTCGATCTGTACCTCCGCCAGGGGAGACACCGCAATGTTGAAGACCTTCCCGTGGCGGGCGAACCAAGTGTCGGTCCAGCCCCCATTGTCACAGATGCGAATGGGAGCGACGGCGTTGATGACGCGCGGGATGGCGACACGCACGAATGGGATGGTACCACCCCGTCCGCGCAGGGGAAGCTCCATCGCGGGCCAGAGTCTTCGGGACCCGGGTTTGGATTCCCCGGCTTGGTGGGCCAGGATCTAAAGGACCAGCGCCTGTCTAAAGATACGTTGGGGGGCCGGTCTGGCGACGAGAAGGAGTCTTAGATGCGCATCGCGATCTTCGGGGCGGGGGGCGTGGGCGGCTATTTCGGAGGCCGCTTGGCCGAGGCCGGGGAGTCGGTGGTCTTCATCGCCCGCGGCGAGCATCTGAAGGCGATCCGCGCCGAGGGTCTACGGGTGGAGAGCATTGCCGGAGACTTCCTGGTTCGCCCCGCGGAGGTGACCGACGACTGCCGTTCGGTGGGCCAAGTCGATGCCGTGCTCGTGTGCGTCAAAGCCTGGCAAGTGTCAGAAGCCGCCCAATGGATGCCGCCGATGCTGGGGCCGCAGGGCTTTGTGGTTCCCCTCGGAAACGGAGTCGAGGCCGCGGACGAACTGGGGAGGGTCGTGGGGAAGGAACGCGTCCTGGGCGGGCTCTGCCGGATCTTGAGCTACGTGGTGGCCCCCGGCCTGATCCGTCACCTGGCCATGGACCCGCGCGTCGAGTTCGGGGAGCGGGACGGCGGCCAGAGCAAGCGGGTGGGCGCGTTGCGGGCCACCTTCGAGAGGGCACGCGGCCTCTCGGTTCAGACGCCCGAGGACATCGACGTCGCGGTCTGGGAGAAGTTTCTCTTCATCGCCCCCTTCAGCGGTCTGGGGGCGCTGACCCGAATGCCCGCGGGCGTG
>WNFI01079494.1_pt1 | contig 16936 bp, 15 predicted proteins | sample 5400471 | NCBI WGS metagenome assembly WNFI01 (sample SAMN13153348, study PRJNA577476) | soil metagenome | isolation source: 100 cm saprolite on Douglas fir-dominated hillslope | place: USA:California | collected 2013-09-17 | reverse complement strand
CGTGCCCAAGTACACCCCGCCGTGGGTTCCGACCGTGTCGCTGTGGGCCGAGAGTTCCCGGCGCCAGGTGTCGTACGCGCTGTGCAACGACCGGCGAACGCTGATGTGGTTCGCCAACCAGCGGGCGGTGGAGTACCACCCGACGCTGAGCCGGGTCGATAACCCGGGCCGCCCCACCTACCTGGTGCTCGACATCGACCCGCCGGACGGCGGCGCGTTCACGCTGGCGGTCCGCGCCGCCTGGCTGGTGCGCCAGGCTCTGGCCGATGCCGGCCTCGCGGGCGCGGTCAAGACCAGCGGGTCTAAGGGCGTTCATGTGCTCGTGCCGGTCGACGCGAGCGCAGGGATCGAGGACGTGGCAGCGGCCACCCGAGCGCTCGCCGCGCGAGCCGAGCGGCTCGACCCGGCCCTCGCCACCACGGCCTTCATCCGGGAGGACCGCGCGGGCAAGGTGTTCCTCGATTCGACCCGGGCGGGCGGGGCGACGGTGGCGGCCGCGTACAGCCCGCGCGTCCGGCCGGGCGCGCCGGTGTCGTTCCCGGTGGCCTGGGAGGACCTCGATAACGTCCAGCCCCGGGACTTCACCCTGCGCACCGCGCCGGGGCTGATCGCTGAGCGCGATCCGTGGCTCGATCGGCTGCCCGAGCAGGAGCTGAGCCGCGACCTGATCGAGGAAGGCCACGCGATCCCGATCGCCCGAGTGCAGGCGATGCACGAGGGCAAGCGGCGCGCCCGGGCGCGCCGGGCCGACGCGGCAGCCGACGGGATGCGCTAGCCGGGCGCTCGCTGCGTTCAACGGGTTGGTACCGGCGCAACTTTCGTGAACAGCGCGCGGCTGCGGCCGGCTGATATACCGGGAAACATGAATCCCCACTCGGTGGCCGGCGAGATGCGGTCGGCCGCCGCCGTTCTGCTGAAGGCCCTGAGGGGCGGGCAGCGTGAGCTTGCGGCAAGGCCGTTCGCCGACGATGCTGCGCGCCGGTGGCTCGAGTACCGCCCCCGGCCCCGGCCGGGCGCCTGCATCGGGGATATGGGCAGGGATGCTCGCAAGGCCGCTCACCGCCTGCTGGCGACCGGGCTGAGCGAGCACGCCTACACGCAGGCGATGGTGATCATCGCCCTGGAGGAGGTGCTCGACCGGCGTGAAGGATGGCAGCGGCGCCGGCACAGCAACGACTACTGGGTGAACGTCTTCGGCGACCCGAACGGCGACGACCCGTGGTCGTGGCGTTTCGAAGGGCACCACTTGTCGGTCACCATGACCGTGCTGGGAGACGAGGTCTCCCCGGCGCCGGTCTTTCTCGGCGCCAACCCGGCCTGCGTAAGATACGGCGGCCAGGCCGTGTCTCGGCCGCTTCCGCTGGAGGAGGACCTGGCGCGGGAGGTGCTGACCGCACTCGACCCGGCGCAGCGGTCCATCGCCGTGGTATCAGACCGTGCCCCCGCCGACATCCTCACGGCGACCAGGCCCCGCGCTGCGGAGCGCATCGAGCCGGCCGGCATCGCCGCGTCCCGGCTCGGGCCGACGCCGCGGGCGGTGCTGGGCCGGATTGTCGCGCTGTACCTCGACCGGCTTCCGGCCGGGCTGGCCGCCCGCGAGGCCGCCCGGGTCGCGGTCGGCGAGCTGTACTTCGCCTGGCAGGGCCCTTCGGTGCCGGGCGCACGGCACTACTACCGGGTGCAGGGCGACGACCTGCTGATCGAGTACGACAACACGACCGACGACGGCAACCATCAGCACACCGTGCTGCGCCGCCCGCGCAGCGACTTCGGCGACGATGTCCTGGCCGCGCACCTGAGCCAAGCGCACAGATCGTCCGATGGGGGCTAGCGGACTCGATGACCTCCCGCCGGGTGGCGGCTACCTGACCACGCAGCTTGTGCTGTGGCCCTTGGCGGGGAAGGCCTTGGCCAGGCCCTCCGCGATCTGCCGGCCGCGGATCGCATAGCCGGCCGAGGTGTAGTGGATCCCGTCGCTGATGAACCAGCCCGGCTGGGCCAGGGAGGCCCAGTCGAAGACTCGCATGTTCCGATAATGAGCGCAGGCCTGACGCAAGGTCGCGTTCCACTGCTGCATGTTGGCTTGCGCATAGGGACCGCCTGCCAGCAGCGATATGACGTCGATCCACATCACCGGCTGGCCGCGCGCGACGGACATCATTTGCTGGATCCGGGCCATCCGGCCGGTGCCGGACCCGGTGGCGACGTCGGCCGTGTCGTTGGTGCCCAGCGCGATGACCCAGCAGCCGCGGTAGCCCTGGGCAACCATGTTACGGGCGGCGTCATAGCCGTTGACGTCGCCGGGAAGGGTCTCGACGACGGAGTTGGCGCCCACGATGTTGGTTCGAACTTGCTGCGCGCCTACGTCCTGGTACTGGGCGGTCAGCCGCTGGGCCGGGTTCGGAAGGTAGCTGGGGGAGATCATGCCCTCGGACGTGGAGTCGCCGATGTGGACGACGGCGCGGCAGGAGGTGCGCAACCCCGACGCGGCGGCCGACGTGCCGGGCCTGGCACTGCCTGGCGGCCAGAGGGCGGCTGCCGGGTTGCTGGCCGCCGCGTGCTTCCGGCCCGTGCTGGCGGGGGCGCTGCTGGCCGAGGTGCGGCCGGGCGGCGAGGGCAGGCTGGCTCCCGCGGCGAGAGAAGCGCCGCCCGTGGCGGCGGCCGGAGACGCGATGACCCCGCTCAGGCCGGCGCAGGCCACGACCAGCACCCCGGCGCTGCCGGTCGCCGCAGCCAGGCCGACGGCGCGGCCCGGCGTGGTGAGCTGGGTGAGCTCGCGGGGCGAGCGGGCCCGGGCCCAGAGCCTGCCCAGGGCGCCGTGGCGGATGGGCTCTTCGACAAAGCGCCAGGACAGGGCGGCCGCAGTGATCGTCGCGGCGGTCTGCAGCGCGGCGCGGGTGAGGTTCTCGGTGCTGTTGGCCGGCGAGGTGAGGACGATGATCGGGTAATGCCAGAGGTAGACGCCGTAGGAGCGGACCCCGAGCCAGCGCAGCGGCTCCCAGCCCAGGGCCCGGCCGGTCCAGGTGCCGGGGCAGGCGGCGGCGGCGAGGACGGCGGCGGTGGCGACCGACAGCAGGATCAGGCCGCCGCGGTAGATGAACGGGGAGTACTGGCCAGCGCGCCAGATCATCACCGCGATAACCGCCAGGCCGGCCACGCCGCCGACGTCCAGCAGCGTACGGCCGACGCGGGCTGACGGCGCGGGGCGGCGACTGGGCCAGGCCATGGCCAGCGCGGCGCCGACGAGCAGGCCGAACGCGCGGGTGTCGGTGCCCTCGTAGACCCTGGTCGGGTCGAGGCCCGGGTGGTAGAGCGCGAGCATGGCCACAGCTGAGGCCGCGGCCAGTGCGAGGGTCGGCAGCGCCAGCCACCTGACCGCGCCCGGCCCCCGGCCCCGGATGTCCCGGACGTCCCGGCCTCGCGCGCCTCGCGCGCCTCGCGCACCCTGGCGTTTCCGCAGGCAGAGCACGCCCAGCAGCAGCAGCCACGGCCAGGCCAGGTAGAACTGCTCTTCCACGGCCAGCGACCACAGGTGATCGAGCGGGGCGGGCGGCGCGAACCGGGCGAAGTACGACTGATTCTGGATGATGAGGTACCAGTTGCTCGAGTAGGACCCGGCCGCGGCCACGGCCCCCCGCAAGCCGGCCAGCCGGGCCCGGTCGGCGAGGGTGACCCAGGCGGTGACCACGGCCAGCATCACGAACAGGGCCGGCAGCAGCCGCCGCGCCCGCCGCGCCCAGAAGTCGGCCAGTTGCAGCCGGCCGCGCGCGGACCACTGCCCGAGCAGGAGGTCGGTAATCAGGTAGCCGCTGAGGGTGAAGAACACCCCGACTCCCAGCAGTCCGCCCGGCGCCCACCCGAGCTGCTCGTGAAACGCGATCACGGCGAGTACCGCCAGCGCGCGCAGCCCGTCCAGGCCCGGCATGTAACGCTGACCGGTGCGTACCGGCTCAGGCATGATGTTCCCCCTCGCCGCGGCCTGCGTCCCCGTCTGGGCAGGTCCTGGTTCCTGTGCGGCAGAAGAGTCAATACCCGGTGTAATGTTTTGACTACACATAGTAATTGGCAAATAAGTGGCACAAGGCTGCCGACCCAATGGATCATCCCCGGCCAATCCGGTGAGATGATCAGGTTGCACGCCCCGTCGCGTGCCCCCGGGCCCGTCGCCCGGGCACCCCGCGCGCCCTGGGTGACGGTGCTGCTGCGGGAACTCGGTAGTTTGGCAGGTATGACGTCCTGCCTTGCCAGCGAGATGGGCCACCGGACTTCGCGTTCTGGGCCTAAGTCAGCAGTGCCGCTATGACGGCGGAGTCGTACGCGCCCGCAGCCGGGCTGATCGAGCGATCGGCGGCGGCCTACGTGTCCGGCGTGCCGGAACACCCTGCCGACGACGGCTTCTTCGGGCCCGCCAGCGTGACCTGGAGGATGAGCGGCGACCTGGCCGGGCCGGTCGCCGGACTGCGGTCGCTGATGATGCAGGCGCTGCATCCGCTCGCGATGGCCGGAGTCGACCAGCACAGCGGCTGGCGCCAGGATCCCGTCGGCAGGCTCGCAGCGACATCGGCGTACGTCAGCACCGTCAGCTTCGGCGAGCGGGCGGCAGCGGAGCAGGCCGCGGCCCGGGTGCGCCGGATCCACACCCGCGTGCGCGGCGTTGACCAGGTGACCGGCCGCCCTTACGAGGCAAGCGATCCCGTGCTGCTGCTGTGGGTGCACGCGGCCCTGGTCGATTCCGACATTGCTGTCCGCCAGCTCATCGGGACGCCGCTGTCGCCCGAGGACGCTGACCGCTACGTGGCGGAGATGGTGGTCGCGGCCGAGCTCGTCGGCGTGCCCGCTGACGTGGTCCCGTCGAGCGTGGCCGAGCTCGACCGGTACATCTCGTCGGTCCGGCCCGAGCTGCGCTGCACGCCGGCGGCCCGGGAGTCGATGGCGTACCTGCTCGACCCGCCGGGCCTCGACGAGGACATCGCCGAGATCTGGCAGGACATCCGAGACGGCGCGATCGCGGCGCTGCCGGAATGGGCGCGGGAGATGTACGGATACAGCGCGCCGCCTCTGACCCCCGGGCGCCGGGAGGAGATCCGGCAGGTGCTCGGCGTCCTCGATGCCGTCTTCCTGGGTGAGCCTGGCGTGCTGGAAGCCCGGCAGCGGATCACCGCGCGGATGCGTACCGCGCACCACGCGTGAGGAAGCACGGCGCAGCACGCGTGAGGAGCCCCCGCGCAGCGCGCGTAAAGAAGCCGGACATGAACTCACGCAGCGCAGTACGCCTAGAGACGCACAATGCGGCCCGCGGGAGGCTCTTCGCCGCCACATCGATCGGCGCCGCGCTCGCGGCCGCGGCCTTGCTGCTGCGCCGCCGGATCGGGCCGCTCCGGCTGCGTCGCGGCCTGGCGGCGCTCCAGCTCGTCGCCCGCGGCGGGGCGCGCTACGCAGGCAGCGCACCGCGGCTGTTCGCGGCCGCCGGCGAGAACCGGCAGCGGCTGCGCAACGACCTCGCGCTGCAGACCGCCGAGGACGTCGCCACCACGCTGGGGGCGATGAAGGGGGTGCTGATGAAGCTCGGCCAGATGGCCAGCTATGTAGATGACGGCCTGTCGCCGGCGGTGCGCCGCACCCTCAGCCGGCTGCAGGACAGCGTCCCCCCGATGAGCGCAGATCTTGCCGCGCGGGTGGTGCGGGAAGAGCTGGGCGATCCGCCGGAGCGGGTCTTCGCCCGCTGGGATCCCGAGCCCATCGCCGCCGCGTCGATCGGGCAGGTACACCGGGCGATCACGCTCGATGGCCGCGCGGTCGCGGTGAAGGTGCAGTATCCCGGGATCGCGGAGACCATCGCGGCCGACCTCGGCAACGTGGCCCTGCTGCGCCGGATGCTGCGGATCACCGCGCCGAGCCAGGATGTCGACGCGCTGCTCGCCGAGCTGCGGGAGCGTGTCCTCGAGGAACTTGACTACCGCCGCGAGGCGGACAACCAGCGCCTTTTCGCGGCCTACTACGACGGCCATCCCACGATCACGGTCCCGCAGATCATCGGCGAGCTGTCGACGCGGCGGGTGGTCACGAGCGAGCTGGCGGACGGAGTCCGCTTCGCCGAGCTGGCCAGCTGGTCCCAGGAGGAGCGGGATCTGGCCGCGGAGACGATCTACCGCTTCGTGTTCCGGAGCCTGTACGAGCTCCACGCGTTCAACGGCGACCCGCACCCGGGCAACTACCTGTTCCACGGCGGCGGCCGGGTCACATTCCTGGACTTCGGGCTGGTCAAGCGCTTCACGCTGGCCGAGCTGCAGCCGCTCATGCAGATGGCCCGCTACCTGTGCGTGGATCATGATCCCGAGGCGTTCCGCCGGAACCTGGAGAAGGCCGGCTTCCTGCGCCCTGACGCCCCCGTGAGCACGGAGGCCATCGTCGAGCACATGGCCGTGTTCTACGACACGGTCCGCCAGTCGCGCCCGCTGACCATGACCGGCGACTACTCGTCGGCGGTCGTGCGCCGCTTCTTCGACGTGCGCAGCCCGGTGACGACGTACGCGCAGATCCCGCGGTCCTACGTGATCCTGCAGCGGATCAACCTGGGACTGTTCGGCCTGCTCGGCGAGCTGACCGCGACCGCCAACTGGCGGGCCATCGCCGAGGAGATCTGGCCCTTCGTCCTGGGCCCGCCCTCCACCCCGATGGGCGAGGCCGAGGCCGCCTGGCTGGCCCGGCGGCCGGCGGTAGCCGAAAGCCTGGCCTAAGCACAGTGCCGCGGCGCATCCCCGTGATCTTGGAGAGCGCTCTGGGCTTGTGGCCTGGCCGCAGGCGGGGGACGGGGCTCTGTGGCGCGCCAGGCCAGGCGGGAACGGCCTGGGAACGCCCGGCCTTACCGGTCCGGCTAGGACCTATCCGGCTGCTGCAGCCCGCCCGCGACCTTCTCCGCGATCAGCTCGAACGAGCGGATCCGGTCGGAGATGTCGTAGACCATCGTGGTGAGCATCAGCTCATCGGCGCCGGTGCGCTCGAGCAGCCCGGCCAGCTGCGCGCGGACCGTCTCCGGGGAGCCGAGCGCCTGGCTGGCGAACCGCTCCCGGGCGAACTCCCGTTCTCCCGGCCCGTACGGATAGGCGGCCGCTTCCTCGGGGCTGGCCAGCGGCTGCGGCATCCCGGAGCGCAGTCGCAGGAACGACAGGGCCGCGGGGCCCGACAGCCATTCGGCGCGCTCGTCGGTATCGGCGCAGATCGCGTTCACTGCGACCATCGCATAGGGGCGCTCCAGCCAGCGCGAGGGCCGGAAATTCTGCCGGTAGAGCGCGAGCGCCGGAATGGTATTGGCGGCGCTGAAGTGGTGCGCGAACGAGAACGGCAGCCCCAGCAGGCCGGCCAGCTGCGCGCTGTAGCCGCTCGAGCCCAGCAGCCACAACGCGGGCATGTCACCCAGGCCCGGCGTCGCGGTGATCCGCGCCGGGGCGTCTGCGCCGGTGAACAGCCTGATCAGGTCGGTGAGCTCCTGCGGGAAGGCCTCGGCCGACAGGCCCTCCATCGTGCGCCGCAGCGCCAGCGCCGTGAGCTGGTCGGTCCCCGGCGCCCGGCCGATGCCCAGGTCGATCCGGCCCGGGTGCAGCGCCTCGAGGGTCCCGAACTGCTCGGCGACCACCAGCGGAGCGTGGTTGGGCAGCATCACCCCGCCCGAGCCGACCCGGATCGTGGAGGTCGCCGCGGCCAGGTGCGCGATCAGCACCGCCGGCGCCGAGCTGGCGATGGCCGGCATGTTGTGGTGCTCGGCCACCCAGAACCGCCGGTAGCCCAGCTCCTCGGTGCGCCGGGCCAGTTCCGTGGTCTGCCGTAGCGCCTGGCCCGATGTCGTACCGGCAGCGACGGGAGAGAGATCCAGAACGGAGAGCGGCACATCAATCACACAGCTCGCCAACTCCCGCGCGTCTCGCATTCTTCCCAGGCTCGCGGCCGCCCGTGCGCTCAACGGGGACGATTCTCAGGTCCATGCGCGGAAAGACGTCCCAGCTAACGCGATCATGCTGCGGCAAGGGGCGGCCGGGTCACGGGTCGGCCCGGTCCAGGGGCAGTAAGGGCGGGTCGGCGCTGAACGCCGCGGTTCCCCGGCCCGCCGCGAGACACGGCGGGGCCAGTCAGGGCGGGGACACGTCGAGGCGGCCCTGGAGCACCGCCCGGTGGATGCTGGCGCGCAGGCTGGCGCAGGTGTCGATGAGCGCGGTCTGCTCGCCCGCAGCCACCCGCTCACTGAACTCGGCGCAGGCGCGCACGGACGCCAGGCTCCACTGGACGCTTGTGTGCTGCGGGCTGAACTTTGCCACCAGCGCCGTCGCACCGCACCGCTCGCACTCGACCGGCCGGGATCCCGCTTCCCGCTCGTCGGCTGGCGTGAGCATGTGCTCCGCCCTGGCATGCTGGCCGTTGGCGGCGCTGCCCGCGTGCTCCGCGGCGAGGCGCTGCCCGTCGGTCACGGTCAGCGTGCCTCTGCCTGCTGCGCGGCGAGGTTCGCCGCCACCTCCGTCTCCCATTCGGCCACGGCCCGGCTGGTGTCCACCTCGAACTCGTACCGCGCGACCATGTTGGGCTTGATGTCCTCGACGTCGGTGTAGAACTGCTGATACCAGCGGCGCAGCTGATAGACCGGGCCGTCGTCGGCGCAGAGCAGTGGGTTGTCGACGCGGGTCTTGTGCGTCCAGATCTCGACATCCTGCTGGAACCCCAGGCCGATAAAGTCGGCGAACTTGGCGGCGAACTTGTCGGCCTGCGCGCCGGAGAGGCCGGGCAGCTTCTTGACGATCACGCCCCACTGCAGCATGAACGAGTTGGGCGTGACCGGATAGTGGCAGTTGATCAGGACGCTCTCGGTGATCATGCCGCGGTAATCATGCCACAGCCAGTCGATCATGTACGACGGCCCGAAGTACGAGGCCTCGGACCGAAGCGTGGTGTCCCCTCCCGCGGCGTAGTTCGAGCCCTGCCCGATATCCGGCCGCGCCCGGGTACGCAGGTACTGCGAGGCTATGTGTCCCTCGAGCACGTTCTTGAAGTACGTCGGGAAGGCAAAGTGAATGTAGAAGAAGTGGGCCATGTCCACGACGTTGTCGATCACCTCGCGGCAGTTCGCCCCCTCGACCAGGATCGAGTCCCAGGTCCAGTCGCTCCACTGGTCGGAGAACGCGCCGTCGATCCGGGGAATGGTCACGCGCTCGGGCGGCGGGTTCCCTTGCGGGTCGTTCCACACGAACAGCTGCCGGTTCTGCTCCAGCGCGAGCCAGGATCGGGTCCGCGCCGCGGCCGGAACCCGGTTGGCGTAGGGGATCCGCGCGCACCGGCCGTCCGCGCCCCAGCGCCAGTCGTGGAAGGGGCAGGCCACCTGGTCCCCCTTGACCGTGCCCTGGCTCAGGTCGCCGCCCATGTGCCGGCAGTTGTCGGCGAGCCCCAGGCAATGCCAGCCGCGCGCGAACCGGGTCGGCGGCGCGCCGGCCACGATGCTCCGGTACCCGTTCCGGTCGCTCATGGGACCTCCATGCCAGTGCTGCTACCCCCTAGACTAGAACATGTTCTAGTCTAGGGGTACTGCGGTCGGCTCCGGCTGCCGGCGCGATCGGAGGGCATCAGGTGAGCGAGAACGTCGGTCAGGCGGTGATTGACGGGGTCCGCGAGCTGCTGCCGTTGCTGCGGGAGCGGGCGCAGGAGACCGAGGACAGCCGCAATGTGCCGGCTGAGTCGGTCAAGGCGCTGACGGAGACCGGGTTCTTCCGGGTGCTCCAGCCCAGCAGGTTCGGCGGGCACGAGGACGACCCGATCACGTTCCTGACCGCGGTCCGGCTCATCGCCAGCGCCTGCGGGTCGACCGGCTGGGTCGCGTCGGTCCTCGGCGTGCATGCCTGGCAGCTGGCCCTGTTCCCGCTCCAGGCGCAGGAGGAGGTCTGGGGAGCCGACTCGGGCACCCGGATGTCCTCGTCGTACGCGCCGACCGGCCAGGCCGAGACGGTCGCCGGCGGGCACCGGCTCAGCGGGCGGTGGAGCTTCTCGTCGGGCTGCGATCATGCCACGTGGGCGCTGCTCGGCGCGATCGTGTCCGGCGCCGACGGCAATCCGGCCGACTTCCGCACGTTCCTGCTGCCCGCCAGCGATTACGTGATCGACGACGTATGGGACACGGTCGGGCTGCGCGGCACCGGCAGCAACGACGTTGTCGTCTCCGGCGCCTTCGTGCCCGAGCACCGCTCGCTCAGCTTCAACGACGTCTTCCGCTGCGCCTGCCCCGGCCAGGAGGCCAATCCCGCGCCGCTGTACCGGCTGCCGTACGGCTCGCTGTTCTCCTACGCGATCACGACGCCGATCATCGGGATGGCGACGGGGGCCTACGAGGCGCATGTGGCCTACCAGCGGGAGCGGGTGCGGGCCTCCTACGTCGGCCAGAAGGCGTCCGAGGACCCGCACTCGCAGGTACGGGTGGCCGAGGCCGCGGCGGACCTTGACTCGGCCTGGCTGGCCCTGGAGCGCAACATGGCCGAGCTCATGGAGCACGCCCGCGCGCCAGCGGTTCTGGCGCGACGCCCACGCCGGCCGGGTGCACGCGATCAACGACCCGGAGCGCGCGCTGTCGATGTTCGGCCGCGGCGAGTTCGGCCTGCGCATCCAGCCGGACGGGATGATTTGACGGGACCTGGCTGATGACGGCTAAGCCGGTGGAGTTCGCTACGACGAGCCGCTTCGCTCCGGATGCTCGGACGGGATGGGGCTGATGACGGCTGAGCCGGTGGAGTTCGCTACGACGAGCCGCTTCGCTGATGCGGGCGGGATGCGGCTGCATTACCACGAGGCCGGGCCGCCCGGCCCCGCGTCCGCCGGCACGCCGGTGGTCATGCTGCACGGGGGCGGGCCCGGGGCGTCCGCGTGGAGCAACTTCGGCCGCAACCTGCCCGTCTTCGCGGCTCGGTTCCGCTCGCTCATGATCGACCAGCCGGGATTCGGCAGCTCCGCCAAGCCGCCGGTGACCGGCCACTACTTCACGTTCGCCGCCGACGCCCTGGCCAGCCTGCTGGACAAGCTGGGGATCGGCCAGGTGCACCTGATCGGCAACTCGCTCGGCGGCGGCACCGCGGTCCGCTTCGCGCTCCGGTTTCCCGGGCGGGCGGGCCGGCTGGTGCTGATGGGGCCGGGCGGCCTGAGCCTGAACGTGTTTGCCCCGGACCCGACCGAGGGGGTCAAGCGGCTGATGGAGTTCGCCGCGCCGCCGGGCCCCAGCCGGGAGAAGATGGCGGCCTTCCTGCGAACGATGGTCCACGACCAGCGGCTGGTCACCGACGAGCTGGTGGAGGAGCGGTACGTCACCGCGAGCACCCCCGAGGCCATCGCGGCGATGGCCTCGATGGGCGCCTCCTTCTATGACCCGGCTCATGCCGAGGAAGGGCTGCTGTGGCGGGAGGTCCACCGGCTGCGGCACGAGGTGCTGCTGATCTGGGGCCGCGAGGACCGGGTGAACCCCCTGGACGGCGCGCTGGTGGCGCTCAAGCTGATCCGGCGGGCGCAGCTGCACGTGTTCGGCGGCTGCGGGCACTGGGCCCAGCTGGAGAAGTTCGACGAGTTCAACCGGCTGGCGATCGACTTCCTGGAACGGGGTGCCCATTGACCGGGATTGGTTCGCTAGGGTACCTGCGGGTCGAGTCCACCGACGTTGAGGCCTGGCGCGAGTTCGGCGTTCGGGTCCTCGGCATGGTCGAGGGCCGCGGCCCGGACTCCAGCGCGCTGTACCTGCGGATGGACGACTTCCCGGCCCGGCTGGTGATCCTGCCGGGGGAGCGGGACCGGCTGCTCGCGTCCGGCTGGGAGGTGCCCGGCGAGCGCTCCCTCGCCGAGGCGGGGCGGGCGCTGGATGAGGCTGGTGTCGCGGTCAAGGCCGGCACGGCGGCCGAGGTGGCCGAGCGCCGGGTCGCGCAGATGCTGCGCTTCGATGACCCGGCGGGCAACGCCCTGGAGGTCTTCTGCGGCGCGGCCCTCGAGCATCGCCCGGCGATCAGCCCGTACGGGAACCGTTTCGTCACGGGCTTGATGGGCCTCGGCCACGTGGTCCTGCCGGTATCTGACGAGGAGTCAGCGCTGCGCTTCTACACCGAAGTACTCGGGTTCCGGCTGCGGGACTCGATGCGGATGGCGCCCGAGCTCTTCGGCCGGCCAGCCGGCGGGCCGCCGATGTGGATGCGCTTCCTCGGCTGTAACCCGCGGCACCACTCGCTGGCGCTCGCGCCGTTCCCGGCGCCCGCCGGGATCGTGCATCTCATGATCGAGGTCGCCACGCTGGACGACGTCGGCCGCTGCATGGACCGGTGCGCCCGGCGCGGGGCCAAGGCCAGCGCAACGCTCGGCAGGCACGCCAACGACCTGATGGTGTCGTTCTACGTGGCGACGCCGGGCGGGTTCGACATCGAGTACGGCACTGACGGCAGGCTGGTCGACGACGCGACCTGGGTGAGCCGGGAGACCACCGCGATCAGCCTGTGGGGGCACCGGTTCGCCGCCGCGGACGGCACTGAATGACTGCCGCGCCCCACGTTACGCCAATGGCGTTCGAGCCGGAGCCGCGGCGGTTCCGTCAGGTGCTCGTCCCCGCTGAAGCGTGTGCGGAAAGTGTCGTGACAAGCCGATCTGCCGGCGGACCTCGTCCATGGTCTGCATGATCGTGTATGTCTCGTCCAGCGGCATCAGCGGGCTCTCCAGCAGCCCCGCTCGGAGGCAGCGGCCCACCTCGGCCGCCTCGCCGCGCAGCCCGCGCCCTTCATACGGCTTCGCATAGCGCTCGAGCTCGGTGCCGTCCCGGGCGATCACGCGGAACGTGGTCGGCGTGTAAAACCAGCCGTCGATCTCCATCCTCGCTTCGGTGCCGTAAATGGCGGCGGGGTTGCCCGATGCGGCCAGCAAGGTCGTGGTCAGCACCGCGTGGGCGCCACCGTCGTACTGGAAGATCATCGAGGTCGTGGCGTCGACGCCGGTAAACGCCGGATCGCTGACGGCCGTGATCCGCGTCGGGGTGCCAAGCACCAGGCTGGCGAATGAGACCGGGTATATGCCGAGGTCCAGCAGGGCCCCGCCGCCCAGTTCCGGCGCGAACAGCCGGAACTGCGGATCGTGGGGGAACCACTGCCCGTGCTCGGCGGTCAGGTATACGAGGTCGCCGAGCGTTCCCGCGGCGAGGATCTCACGCGCCCGCGCAATGTGCGGCAGGAAGCGCGTCCACATGGCCTCCATGAGGAAGGTTCCCCGCTCGCGCGCGGCGTCGATCATCTCGCGCGCCTGGCCGGCGTCCATCGCGAACGGCTTCTCAACGAGCACGGCCTTGCCCGCATTGATCGCGAGCAGCGCGGCGTCGTGATGGCCGGGATGTGGCGTTGACACGTACACCACATCGACATCCGGATCGCTGACGAGGGCCTGGTAGCTCGCGTGCCGGTGCGGCACGCCGAATTCGTCCCCGAACGCGTCCGCCGAAGCCCGGGATCGGGACCCCACGGCGACCAGCTCGCAGTCGGGCTGCAGCGCGAGATCCCGCGCAAACGCGTGGGCGATCCCGCCGGTCGCGAGGATTCCCCAGCGAATCGGGCGGTCATCCGATTGCGTCATCCGATCACTCCCTTGCTATGCGGCAATGGCCCGGCGCCGACGGCCCGCCCGGCGCAGCACGGTCGGCCGGCCGGTTCAGGGGACCAGTGCTCCGCCCAGCGTGACCATGGCCTTCTCGCGGTCGCCCTCCCAGGCGATGGCCTGAGCATCGGCCGGCACCCTACCCCACAGCATGAGCAGAAGGTCCGCGGCCGTAGCCCGGATCGTGGCCACCGGGTCGCCGGGACCGAGAATCCAGGATGATGGCGAGCCGGCGGCGATGAGGCGGACCGCGTGCGGGGGCGCGGCGATGCGGCCGAGCCGGACCTGACGCGGTGCCATGGTATCGATGACCTCGGCGACCCCATCGGCGGCCAGCGCCGGGTCCAGCCCGCCGGCAGCCCCGAGCGCGTGCTCGGCATCCCAGCGGTGGATCAGGGTCTCCAGGCACCTGCGCCGCTGCCAGAACCCCACCGTCGGCGGCGGCGCAATCGTCCACGCACCGGCGGACGGATCGGTGTCCAGCGCAGCCAGCAGAACGCCCGCGGTGTCGCCGAACCACCTCGCGAGGGCGGCCTGGTCGCGCGGTGCGGGGGACGCCTCGTAATCACCCCGGTTCTCGGTCACCGCCGCTGCCGCCCACAAATTTTCCCGGCCGAGATGGTCGGCGAGATCGTACAGCGTCCAGTCCCCGCAATGCTCGACCCGGGCCGACAGGTCTGCGGCCAGGCACGCCTCGAAGACGTCGAGCTCGCGGCGCAGGTGCTCCAGGTAATTGGCAGAGTCCATGCCCAGACCGTACCTGTCACGTCGGCGCCCGCCAGGTAGGTACTTCCGGCTCGCCGCAGACGGGTGGGAGGATCGCAGATGGCGCCAACCCGACGGTGGTGGCGACCAGAGAGGAACAGCCATGTCCGATGTGACGGCATGGCCTGCTGACCGACGGATCACGATCCGCGACCTGCAGGCAGCGACGGACCGGGGCGAGCGGTGGTCGATGCTCACCAGCTACGACACGCTGACCGCCGGCATATTCGAGCAGGCCGGAGTCCGCGCCCTGCTCGTCGGCGACACCAGCGCGGAGATGGTCCTCGGCTACCCGGACACGGTGCCGGTGACAATGGACCAGATGGTCCCGATGGTTCAGGCCGTCGTCCGCGGGACGCGGACGGCGCTGGTGGTCGCCGATCTGCCGTTCGGCAGCTATCAGGCTGGCCCGAGGGTGGCGCTGGCCAACGCCGTCCGGCACCTGAAGGAAGGCGGCGCGCAGGCGGTCAAGCTCGAAGGCGGCCGGCGTGTACTGCCGCAGGTCGAGACGATGGTCGGGGCCGGCATCCCGGTGATGAGCCACCTCGGGCTGACCCCGCAGAGTGTCAACGTCCTGGGTGGGGTCAGGCGCGTCCAGGGCCGCGGTGATGCCGGGGAGGAACTGCTCGCCGACGCGCTGGCCCTGGAGGCTGCGGGAGCGTTCGCGGTGGTGCTGGAGTCGGTGCCGGCCGGGCTCGGGCGGCGGATCTCCGGAGCGCTGCGGATACCCACGGTCGGCATCGGGGCAGGCCCGGACTGCGACGCCCAGATCATGGTCTGGCAGGACATGGCTGGCCTCACCACGGGCAGGCTGCCGCGCTTCGTCAAGCGGTACGCCGACACCCACGGCGGGCTGCTCGACGCCGCCCGCCGGTATTCCGGCGACGTCGCCGCCCGCCGCTACCCAGATCTGGCCCACAGTTATGCATAACGGCACGTGCGCGCGCCGTCGACGAGCCTGAACGCGGACCCGTCAGACTCCGTGGTCAAGGTGCGCGGTGTCGTTGAAGCTTCGCACGATCCAGCGGTCGCCGGAGATCACGAGCCGAGAGATCGAGGCGTTGTCCGCGCCGATGAAAGCGAACGGCCGGGACCCGCTGGCCTGCGTGAGCGCCTGACCGATCACGCCCCCGTGCGTGAATGCCGCGACGCGCTGCCCAGGGTGACTGGCCGCCAGCCGCACGATCGCAGCCCGTACCCGGCCGGCAAACGCGGCGGCGGGCTCGGCGCCGGGAATCACATCCCAGCGCTCCTCGGCGAGCACCCGCTGGCTGATGGGGTGGCCGTCGGCCACCATCTTGCGCAAAACGCCGCCTTCCCACTCACCCAGGTACACCTCCCGGAGCCCGGCCTCCACCTGAGGGTTCAGGCCGAGCTGCCCGGCCAGCGGCGCCGCGGTCTGCGCGGTACGCAGCAGGGTGGTCACGTAAATGGCGTCGATGCCCGCGGTACTCAGCCGTGCGCAGACTTGCCGAGCCTGCTCCCGGCCCGATGCTGACAGCGGCGGATCGCCGTGCCCGCCCTCCAGCGGGAACGGCTTGCCATCCACGTACGCTTCCGATTCGCCGTGCCGTACCAGCACCAGCTCCACCGCCCCTGGCGGCAGCTCGAACCGGCGCTGCCGAAATGAGGCTGGCTCCGGTCCCAGGCCTTCTACTTCCGTCATAAGCCACGAATCGTACCGGCCATCGAACGCAGGTGGAGCCGGACTCCGGGGCGTCAGCGGCGGTTTGAGTACCCGCTGATCACTGCAGGGTGACCCGCCGCCAGGCGTTTCGGGACGACCATGCGCCAGGCTTCGGTGACGAACTCGCGCATCTCAGCCGGGTCGAGCAAGGCCATGCGCGCGTCTATCCAGTTGAAGCGGTGATCGCTGGGGCGATCCAGAAAGAACCTGTCTGGCTCGGCTGCGATCAGCGCGGCGCGCTCTTCCCTGGGGAAGCCGAAGCCCATGATCGTCTCGTCGGGGGAGATCGCGACATAGACGATCTTCCCGACCCGGAACTTGACATGATCGCGTATCAGGTGCTCCTCCGTGCGGGGGAGGGACAGCGCTACGGCCCGCACGTCCTGCGCGGTTATCATCGGCTCGGCTTCCTCTGGTACGTCAGCAGTACGGCGCCCTCCATGGACAGCCACCCGCCGGGGTAACGACTCCCCGGGGGCACGCTATTCACCCATGCCCGCGGAGGCGGGGACGTCGGCCCGGTGGCCGCGGCGCTGGCAGGTCAGTGTGTAGGAGTCGACGCCGACCACGAGCCGATCCCCGGTCAGCATAACCGTGGCGTGGACGCCGTGGTCGAAAGAGCCGATCGCGCCGATCGCCAGCAGGACGGCCGGGTCGTGCCCTGCATAGCCGACCGCCGTGCTGGCCAGGGCGCTGGTCGTGAAGCCATCGCTGGTCGTGCGGTAAGCCCCGCTGTGGAAGTCGACGTTGTCGTCGGCGCCGAACTGCCCACCCGGCGAGAACCGCAAAGCGACCTGCAGCCGCGCCGGAATGCTCGTTACCTTTCCGTTGTGGCTGATCGCGACGACTTGC
>WNFI01655578.1_pt1 | contig 16938 bp, 19 predicted proteins | sample 5400471 | NCBI WGS metagenome assembly WNFI01 (sample SAMN13153348, study PRJNA577476) | soil metagenome | isolation source: 100 cm saprolite on Douglas fir-dominated hillslope | place: USA:California | collected 2013-09-17 | reverse complement strand
CGCCGGTGACCGCAACCCCCGCGGCAGGCCCGGGCATCCCCGGCCACTTCGGAACGATCAAACGATCCGGCGGCGCGACCCAGGCCACCTACAACGGCCACCCGCTCTACACCTACGTCGGCGACACCGCCCCCGGCCAGGCCTTCGGCAACAACCTCAACCTCAACGGCGGACTATGGCACGAAGTCACCGTGCCCGGATGAGCCGGGGCACCATCGAGGCCCACGCCAGCTCCGCCCCGGGCTGTCGGCGGCAACGCGTTTCTTCGGTGCCGTCGCCGCCGCCCGGTTTTGCCGCTGGCACGCGCCCGCAATCTTCCCACGTGCCCGAGCCTGTCCAGCGGCTCCCGGGCAGCGGCCCGGCACGCGCAAGCCGGGACCGGAAACCCGCCTCGCCAGCCCAGCGAATCCCGGCGCGCACCATGGCGGCCATCCTGGCATGCGCGCTTGCTGCAACCGCATGCGGCGCTGGCGCCGCGGTCGCTCACCAGCCGAGGATCACCGCTCTCCAGGCGAGCCCCGCCGGCGCGGCCCTGCCGCAAATCCGCGCAGGCGGGCGGGAGCAGGTCTCCTCCGCGCTCGCCAGCCCGACCGGCGCCGGGCTGCCCCGGCCGCTTGTGAACCCGGCAAACATCGTCGGGGGCGGGCCGCCGCCGGACGGCATCCCAGCCATCGGCCATCCCCGGTTCCTGCGCCCGGCGCAGGTCACCTTCCTGTCTGCCAGCGAGCCGGTCCTCGCGCTGCAAATCGGCGCCGACGCACGCGCCTACCCGGTGCAGATCCTGATCTGGCACGAGATCGTCAACGACACCGTCGGCGGTGTGCCGGTGGCCGTCACCTACTGCCCGCTATGTAACAGCGCGATCGCCTACGGCCGCCGCGCCGCCGGCCGCGTCCTGTCCTTCGGCACATCAGGACGGCTGTATAACTCGAACCTGGTCATGTACGACAGGCAGACCCAATCGCTCTGGGTCCAGTTCACCGGCCAGGCAGTCGCCGGCGTGCTCACCGGCCAACAGCTGCGTTCCTACCCGATGCAGACCGTGTCCTGGGGCCAGTGGCGGGCCGGCCACCCGCACGGCTGGGTGCTATCCCGGGACACCGGCTTCACCCGGCCCTACGGCGCCAACCCCTACCCCGGCTACGACAACATCCACTCCCGGCCGTTCCTGTTCTCCGGCCAGGTGAACGGCCGCTTGACGGCGATGACCAGGCTCGTCGGCATACGCCGCGGCGGCGATGTGGTCGCGGTCCTGCTCACCGCGCTGCGGCGTCGGCGGGTGATCGACCTGACGATCGCCGGACAGCCCGTCACCGTGTGGTGGCAGCCCGGCACATCCTCCGCGCTGTCAAGTCCTGCGATCGCCGGAGGTTCCGACGTCGGCGCCACCGGAGCGTTCAGCCCGGTCGTCGACGGCAGGCAACTGCACTTCCTGCCCGCCGCAGACGGGTTCCATGACCGGGAGACCGGCAGCCACTGGTCCGTGCTCGGCCACGCCGACGCCGGGCCACTCGCCGGCGAGAACCTGGCACCGGTCACCCATGTGGACACCTTCTGGTTCGTGTGGGCAGCGTTCCGCCCGCACACCCGCCTCGTCCCGTGACCGTGCCGGCGGCCGCCGGCGCTATGAACGTGAAGAACCGGACGGGTTGCGCCGGGCAGCCTGCCACCCACAGGACCGGCATGGTGAGGCCGGCGGCGCAGACCCAGGAGCACCATCGCGCCTGCCGGCGTCTCCAATCTTGTTTGCAGCGAGATCGTGCTGTCCACGTGCCACCGTGCTGCCGTGACCGAGCCGGGCAGGCCGAATCGACCAGTGCCCGGCGTCGCCGTCGGGCGTCGCGGCGAAGACCGATGGGCTGTCGAACCGCGGGAAACACAGCCGGTCTGATCGAGCCGCGCGTAAGCACCAGCGCGCCGAGCGACCGTCCGAGAACAGGGCGTAGAGGGCGATCGGAGAGGCAGTCATGACTCCGGCCGCGCCTCATTCGTGCCCGCGGACCGCCATGACGTCAGGCCGAGGTCGGCCTCCAGCGCGGCGATCGCCCCGGACACCCGGGATCGGAGGGCCGGATCGCCCACGGCGGTAACGTCGCGCAGCGCCAGCACCCACCTCACCTCGTCGGACCCGGGCGGGCGGCGCGCGGTCAGCCACCCGCATACCCGGCCGCTGCAAAGCACCGGCGCTCGGGCCAGGGTCGTCGAAGTGACCCGGTCGCGGGCAAGCTCCACCAGCGGAGCGTGGCGGGGGAGGCGCAGGACCACCCGCGAGGGCCCGCCGCGCCCCGCACGAGTCAGGGTCAGTACGCATAGGTCGTCGTCCCAGAGGACCTGGTCCACGTCCTCCCATCCCTGCCGCGACCAGGAGCGGCCGGCGCCGGGGCCGTCCTGGTGGTAGATCGCGCGGTCGGTGGCGATCACCAGCGCGGCGCTCACCTGCCGCACGCTGGTCAGCACTCTCTCGCGGGGCCCGATCGGCGCGCCTGCGGCGATCGCGGCCGCCGTCTTGCGCAGCCCGGTCAGCGGCGGGACGCGGGCTTGCAGCCAGGCCCGCCCCCGGGCTGCGAGGCCTGGCGCGGTGAGCCGGAGGGCGGGTGTTCCGAGCATGAGATCACCTTCGAGGCTCTGGAGCGGTGCTCCGGCCAGGAAGACCGCGACTCGAAGGTCTCCTGCGCGGAACCGCGGCCGGCAATGACGCGCTCACCGGTTAGGGCCCGCTCTCCCTGGACCTAGTTGACGCCGCCACGTCGCCCGACGCGCTGAAACCGTCAGCAAAATGACAAAGGTGCGCTGCCACCGCCATGCCGTGCTTCTCCGCCCCGCCTTGAGCCTTCCGCAGCCGAGTTCAGGTGGTCGAGCAGGCGCTGCTCGCGTTGTGATGCCCGGGCAGCCAGGAGGCGCGGGCGCCCGCGGCCCAGGCTGTCAGCTGCACGACCGCGTTCTGGAGGCGGCGGGGCTTTCGCCCGGTCAGGACGTCCGTCCTGGGGCCGGCTCATCCACGGCGGGCTCAGTCGAGGCTGGCTGGTCCGCGGGCTCAGGCGTGCTCGCGGGTCCCGGCTGCCGGGCGCGGTGCAGCCGCCACGCGGTGATGGCGACCACTGAGGCTGCCGCGGCGGCGATGAGCGCGAGGTCGGGGACGTGGGCCTGCGCGGCGGTGACGGCGTCCTGGAGCCGGTTGTTCCAGCTGTCGAGCCTGGGCGGGGCCAGCAGCCCGGTCAGCCCGGCGGTGCCGTGGTAGCGCAGGAAAACGACGCCCAGGCCGGTGAAGATCAGCCCGGAGATCGCCGAGTGGGTGTGCAGGTGCAGCGGGCCGATCCGGATGCCTGTGCCGCGCAGCCACCGGCGGTGTCTGATGCCGAGGCGGTCCCAGGTGGCGGCCAGGGCGAGCAGCGGTGCGGTCATCCCGGCGGCGTAGATAGCCAGCAGCACTGCGCCGCGCGCCGGCTGGCCGGAGGCGGCGGCGACGGTGAGCACCGCGCCCAGGATGGGCCCGGCGCAGAATCCGGCCAGGCCGGACACCCCCCCCAGCGCCAGCACCGACAGCATCGACTGGCCGCGGACCCGGGCCCGCAGGCGAGACAGGCCGGGGACGGTGAAGCCGCCGCCGGCGAGTTGGACGATCCCGAACCCGATGAGGATCACCCCGGCCGCGGTGGTGAGTGCGGCCTGGTGGCCGTAGACCAGGGTGCTGGCTGCCGAGGAGCCCATGCCGAGCGGGACCAGCACGCCGGCCAGGCCGGCGTAGAACACCGCTGTGCGGCCCAGCAGCCGGGCTGGGCTGGCGAAAGCGTAGGCGAAGAACGCCGGCAGCAGCAGCGCGCTGCAAGGGCTCAGCAGGGTGAGCATCCCGCCGAGGAAGGCGCCCAGGTACCCGATGCCGTTCACTGCGGCCGAGCCTGCGGGCGCCGGTCAGCGGGTTGCGCGGCGGGGCCGGGCGCTGGCGGCACGCTGACGTGGGAAGGCGGGGTCATTGGCGGCGGCGTGCCTGGGTGATGGCCGCCACGAACGCCTGCAGGGGCTGGGCGCCGAAGAACGGCCGGCCGCCGATCAGGAACGCCGGCGTGCCGGGCACGCCAAGTTGCTGGCCGAACGCCCGGTCGGCCCGCACCGCCGTGGTCAGCGCCGGGCTGGTGAGGTCGCGGTTGAACAGGGTCACGTTCAGCCCCAGCCGCCGCGCCACCGACCGCAGGTAAGCGTCGGTGACCAGGCCGCTGTGCTCGTCGGGAAACTGGTGGGCGAACAGGTAGTCGTGGTACGCCCAGAACTTCCCCTGCATGCCAGCGGCCCGCGCGGCGACGGCGGCGCGCACCGACTGGGCGTCCACCCAGGGGAAGTCCCGCCACAGCAGGCGGACCACGCCGGTGTTCACATATTTGCGGATCAAGCTCGGCTCGGTGTCTCGGGCGAACACGCCGCAGTTGGTGCACTGGTAGTCGCCGAACTCCACGATCGTCACCGGCGCGTTTGGCCTGCCCAGCGTCAGCGCCGCGGCGAGCGGCGGCGGGGTAGGGCCGGTGACCGGGTGGGCCGACGGGTTCGGGTTCGCGGCGCCTGGTGAGGGCGTTCGCGCCCCCGGCGGCGCGGCCTGAGAGACTCCAGCGCCCGTGGTTGTCCCGGAAGCCGCCCGGGCCGGATGACCTGGGCCCGTCCGCGCGGCCACCGCCAGCACCGCCAGAACGGCCAGCGCCGCCATTGCTCCGGCGATCACCCGAGCGCGCGTGCCGAACTTGCCTTCGCGACGCCCGGCGCGCACGCGCTTACCCGGCCCTGTCGTCTCGCCTAGCCGAGGCATACTGTCCCTCCTTCGCTCAGCCCGGCCCTCGCTTCGCCCCGAAGAAACAGACGCCCTGGCCGGGCAGTCCGGGCACCGGAGTGTCAGCAAGCTGACAAATCCGAAAGACGTGTCCTCGCCCACCCGCGGCCCAGCTCAGCTGCCCGGCCGCCAGAGTCTGTTATACCCACGGCGGCGAACGAGGCGGCCATTGACCAGTGCTGCGGCGCTGAACGTGCTATCCAGGGGCGCTGCCCGCCAGAACGTGTGCGCGATCAGGTTCAGCGGCGTCCAGAACCCGCTCCCGGCCACCCACAGCGCGATCATCGAGAAAGCGGCCATCACCATTCCGCCGGCGATCCCGCCGGCGATTCCGGCCCGCATGACTCTGGCGTTCATCTGGCCCTCCCGACCGGCGGCGCTGTGGGGCCGTCCTCGCGTCGATGTAGGGCCCGACCAGGTTGTGGGTGCTCAGCGTGGTCGGTCAGAGCGCGATGCTGCAGCCATCCCAGTAGGCCTCGACACGGGGCCGCCGCTTGCCGTGCAGGCCGATCTCCAGGACGTCGGGCATTCTGCCGGCCGCAGCGCGGAACCAGATTTCCACGCCGGACTGCGACACCTGGCCAAACCCGGACAGGCCGGGCGGCCGCTCGGTGGCCGCGTGCATGTAGGCCGGTGTCCCCCAGCAGCACACCCGGGGGCGGGCCGTCCAGACCCACAGCCGCCCGCCACGCTCGCGAACCAGCGCAGCCGCCTCGGGGCTCACGTCCACCTGCATGACTTCTCCCTCACCAGGCCGGCCGGTCTGGGTGTACTGAGCAGGGCGCCTGGCACGTCGGCGTTCGGCTGCATTCAGCCTGGCTTGTGTCTACTGGGCTCGTCAACGGCTTGCTCCGGCCGCGGCCTGCGGCGGGTTAGGCCACGGGCCGCCTGCGCGAGCCGCGATGCGGGCCGGGTTCCATGTGCCGGGAGGACGCGGGGTTGCCCGGCGCGTATAGCTGCGATGACCTGCCGGACAGACGGGTTCACTATTGCCTGGGTACTGACCACGACGGTGGGGACGGTCTCGTCTCCACCTGTGATGTCCCGGACTTCCGCCGCGGCGGCCGGGGCGTCCCAGATGTTGACCCACTCGGCAGGCACCCGGGCACGCCGCAGCCCCAGCCGCAGCATGATGCAGAACGGGCATCCGGGCCGCCAGTAAACCCGCACAACGCCCGGTGTCCCGGCTGCCGATGTCACGGTGCGCTCCTATCCGGTGCAGCCGCCTGAGGATCGGGCCGTCCCACGCTGCTTCCTGTCCCGCCTGCCATATCCTGTCCCGGCCCGGGGACACGTTCGACCTGCACGCCGCGCCAGAACTCGACATGCCCGGCGATCTTGCCCGCGGCCGGGCGGGGGTGTGGGTGCACCTCCCCGTGCCACACAGCCCTGAGCATGATCTCCTCCACTGCGGGTGCTACCTCATTGAGTGCAGCACCACACCTCGGCGCACCGGTGACGGAGTGTCAGCCAGGTGACAAGATGGGTGGCATGAGTTTCCGGCGGCTCCCCGGAGCGGCGGCGCAGCGGGCGGCCCGGCTGCTGCCGGTGCCCGTCGGCGCCAGCGAGGCGCAGATCCGGCAGGCCGCGTGGGTTGCCCGGTGCGTGGGCCGCGGCCAGTCCGCGCCGCTGCGGCCAGGCGATGTGACCGCGCTCGCGTCCACGCTCTCGGTGCGCACCTTCCGGCCGGGCTCGGTGCTGTTCGGCGGCGGGCAGGCTCCCGGGGTGTGGATCGTCCGGGACGGCCGGATCGAGCTATCGGTGGGCTCAGGGCGGCGCCGGGCCGTGGTGCAGCTGCTGCGCCCCGGTGATGTGGACGGCGACATCCAGCTGCTGCTGGAGATGCCGCTGCCCTACACCGGCCGGGCGGTGTCCGAGGTGACCTGCTTGTTCCTCGGTCCCGAAGATTTCGAGCAGCTGCTGGCCACCCGACCGGCGATCGCCCGGCGGTGGCTGTCCAGTGTGGCGCAGCGGCTCGCGGCCAGCCAGGCCCGGATCCTGGCTCTGCTGGGCGGGTCACTGGCCGTACAGGCCGCCAGCTTGCTGGCCGAGGAGGCGGTGGACGGGCGGGTGGAACTGCCGCAGCGGACCCTGGCGGCGATGCTCGGGGTGCAGCGGCCCTCGCTGAACAAGGTGCTCAAAGACCTGGAACGTGACGGCCTGATCCGCATCAGCTACAGCACCATCGAGGTCCTCAACCGGCCGAGGCTTACCACCTGGGCTTGATTCCCGCTGCACCGCCCGGATGCGGCAGGCCGGTGACGGTTTCGCTGATCAAGCCAGCCAGGCCCGGGCGGCAGCGACCACCTGGCCGGCTGGCGGGCGGTCGTTGGGGGTGCGCGGCCGCCACAGTAGGTGAGTACACCCGCCACAGTGGGGCGCGCACTACTCCGAGGCGCCGGTACAGTGCCCGCTGCTGGTCGGCGAGGACCCGGCCCGGCCAGGTCAGGTGGCGGGCGAGGGCGGCGAGCCGGTCGGGCGGGCTGAAGCCGATGAGGATCAGCCCAGCCCGCGGGTCGTCATGGGCTTGGTACACCTGGACCAGGTGCTGCTGGCAGGGCAGTCAATGCCGGTGGCGCAGCAGCACGAGGATCTGCACGCCGCCGATCTCGCGAAGGGTGACGGGCTGCCCGCCGGGCGCTTCGGTGAGCCGCAGGCCGGCGACATCGATATGGACGGCTTCTGGTTGCGGCATTAGCCTGGCCCTTCCCGTCAACGCCAGTGACCCGGCGCGAGGCTCGGCGGCACGGTGGAGGTCATCGTCCCGTCCGGGGGTGCTGGGTGGCTGCAGCCGTGACGGCCAGCAGCGGGGAGCGGCGCATCCGGGGCAGCAGCCCGGGGGTGAGCAAGATGATTGCCCCCGCAGCCACGCTGACACCCGCAGCGAGGACGACCCACCCGAACGGGGCGGCGGGGAAGGGGGCGAACGTGCGGTACAGCACGTATCCGAGGACGACCGTGCCGATCGCGAGGATGGCCAGCGGCAGCGGCCGCCGCCCGGTGCGCCATGTCCAGGTCAGCGCGGCGCTCACCGTCATGAGGTAGGCGGCCAGGATCAGGTAGGCACCGTACTGGATGATCAGGGTGGCTGCCCGGGTCGCGGTGTGCTCGGAGCCGAACGCCACCAGCGCCGCCACGCTGACGGCGCCGACCACGGTCAGCGCCCCGGCTGGGGAGCCGTGGCGGCGCCAGGTCCGGGTCAAGATCCCGGCGCCGCTGGTTTCGCGGCCGAGGGCGAAGGCCAGCCGGGCGGCCGCGTTGAGGCAGGCGAGCTGGGCGCCGAACGCGCTGATCAGCCCGGCCGCGCTGACCGCCGTGCCCACCCCGCTGCCCAGATATACATCGGCGACGTGGACCAGCGGGGCGGGAGCCGCGGCGATCGCGGCCGGGCCCGGGTAGGCGGTGTAGACGATCCAGGTGAAGAAGATGTAGATCGCCGCGGCTCCAAACAGGGACCAGCCGATGGCGGCGGGGATAGTGCGGGTGCTGCGCCTGGCCTCCTCACCCAGCGTGGCTGCGCTCTCGAACCCCGAGAACTGGCCGAACGCTGCCGTCACGCCCAACGCCAGTACGGGCAGCGAGGCGCCGTGCGAGCTGAACGGCGCGGCGCTGACCCCGTGGTGGTGGTAGCCGCCGGCCGCGAGCACGGCGATGGCTACAACAGTGATCAGGGCGACCGCGGCGGCCTCGGCGGCGAGGATGACCAGGGAGCTGAACCCGATCGAGGCGTAGGCCAGGCCGAGTGCCAGGGCCGCGCCGGCCAGGCCCAGCCACACCCAGCCCACGTGTATGCCCAGCGAGGCCAGCAGTGTCTGGGCGATGTCGGCAGTCGCGGCGTAGACCCCGGCGGCGAAGGAGGTGTAAACGAGCAGCAGCAGCCACGCGGAGACGAACCCGTAGCCGGGACCGAGGGCGCTGCCGTTGAACGCGTACACCGACCCGGCCGTGTTGAACGAACGGGTGAACACCACGAACGCGTACGCAACGAACCCCATCGCCACAAGGGCCAGGACCTGCGCGAGCGCGCCGGGCTCGCCGACGATCCCGGCGATGATCGCCGGTCCGATAATGACCCCTGCGGTTGGGCCCTGGATGCCGACCGGGAGGGCGGCGGTACGCAGGAACCGCAGGCTGCCTCGGCGCAGCGGCCGGCCAGGTCCCGCGCCCGCGGTGGCCTCATCGACGCGGGCGGCCAGGTTCTGGGCGTCCGTAACGGTGGCGGACAACGATCACCCCGTGGAGTTCGTTGCTGCGGATTCTTTATTCGTAACGGACGGGCCAGCGTGGTTCTTGCGCCCGCCGCCGGCCACCCGCACAGTGCCGCCCGCCGGTTCGGCCGGAGCAGGTGCCCGCAGCAACCGCACGCCGGTGACGACCCGTTGTGCGGCAGTGATCGCTACAGCGGCGGTGAACGCCCACACGATCACAGTCGCGCGCCCGGGCAGGAGGAACAGCAGCACATAGACGGCGATGGTCTCGGTGCCCTCGGCCAGCCCGCCGACGAACCGCAGCGACCGGTCGTCGCCGAGGCGCTGGCGGCGGCGTTCGGCCAGCGAGGACAGGGCCAGGAACGCGGTGCCGGAGATGTAGTAGGCCGTGAGCAGCGCCGCGCAGGCCAGGCGGGCGCCGGGTACGGCGATGGCGAGGCCGAGGATGATGCCGGCGTAGACGCTGAAGTCGGCGACGATGTCGAGGAACCCGCCGGCGTCGGTAGCGGCTCCGGCCCGGGCGACTGCCCCGTCCAGCCCGTCGAGCAGCCGGTTCGCCAGCCACAATCCCAGCGCCACCGGCCATGCCCGCAGCGCGGTGGCCGCGCACGCCCCGGCACCGGCGGCCCACCCCGCCGCAGTCAGCGCCGCCGGCGACACCCCGCCGGCGGCCAGCCGGCGGCCGGCTGCCTCGAGCGCCGGGCCCAGCGCCGCCCTCATCCGCGTGTCCAGCATCGGCTGCTCCCTACCGCGCCGCCCGGCCGCCGGGCACTGGCACGGCCGGCGGCCCGGTGCGGGGCCGGACCGCAGGCATCGGCAGCAGGGTGCGCAGGTCCCGGTTTTCCTGCGGGTCGAGCACGCTGTGCTGGACACAGGCGGGGGCGAGGGTGCCGTTCTCGGGGTGGGCCATCACATAATGGCAGGCGGCCAGCCGCTCCTGCGTGGCACGGATCCGCGGGTTATCGCTGGCCTGGCCGCGCTGCATCAGGTCCCACGCCGGTTTGACGTCGGCTGCGTCCATGAACTGGTGCATCACGTAGCTGACCGGACGCACCCCGTGGGCCAGCAGCTGCCGCGGCCCCACCCGGCGGATGGTGCGGGCTGCCACCCGGCCGCCAGCGTGATGATCCGGGGGTGCCGGGTGGTGATCAGCGCGATCCTGGCGGCCAGCAGCGGTTGGGGCGTGCCGGTAAAGTTCACTGGCCCGAAGTAACGGAAGAACGCCTCCCGCACCACCAGGTCCCGCGGATCATCCCCGTCGAGGACCGGGTACCAGCGGTTCCCGGCCCAGAACCCGTACGCGGCCCGGTTGCAGCGAACATCCCCGTGCTCGAACACCCGGTAGTCCAGCTTCGCGCCGACGCCGCGCCCAATCTCCGCCCACACCTGGTCCCCGGTCACGTCCCTGTAGTCCTCGCGCCAGCGGCGCTCGTCCCCGACGAACGCGGCCGGCTGGAAGGAGAACATGCCGTACCCCATCGCGGCGCAGTCGCGGACCACATCGGCGACCTGCCTCAGGTTCGCAGGCGTGACGGTCATGTTGTGCGCCAGGAAATACTGCACGCCGTGCTCGCGGCGCAGCCGGGCGAACATCGCCGCGAACCGGTGCCGGTAGGGATTCAGCGAGGCTTCGTCCGGCGGGCGGGGGATGCCGCGCCGGCCGAACATCAGCGAGTCGAAGTGGGCGGCGAACGACACCCGGCGCAGCCGCACCCGCCCGCCCGGCCCGAGCACCAGCCGCTCCAGATACTCATAATCGAAGTCGCCATGCGACATGCTCATGGGCTCCCGTCCGTGCGCCCGCATCACCTGCAACGCGTCCGCGTGATCGTCCGGGGACAGCAGGGTCACCTCGCCGCCGATCAGCTGCGCGTGCGCCCGGGGCCCCCGCTGATCACGCAGCAGGCCCATCTGCGCCCGCACCTGGCCGAGGGTGTGTCGCCCGTCGACCCGCACCTGGTTGGCGTCACGGGAGTGGTAGCACGGAGTGCAGGCCAGATTGCACTGGGGGAACACCCCGTGGGTGCCCTCGCACCCCACCGCATGCCGGCCAAGCAGCTGCCCGGGCGTGCGCGCGGTCTCGGGCAGCTCTGCCCATCGGCGCGCCAGCACGGCGGCGAACTCCGGGTCTACCGGCCCTAGCGCAGACACCGCCTGACGGACTCGTGCCATTACCTGACGGATCCGCACCATGACCGCCACCGGCGACTCCCTTCCGCCGCACCCGGCCTTAAAATGCGGGTCGGTTGCTCGGTTCCGTTCGGTGCGCTGCTCGTTCCGCACCATTGGACTGCGTGATCCGCTCCCGGCGGCGGCATCCTGTCAGCTTCCTGACACTGCCGCCAGGTCATCGGCCGGGCTCTGCGGGCGACGGCGGGGTGCCGGCCGGGGACGGCCCTGGCGGCAGGAACCAGGCCCGGCGGCGGCGTTCGGCCACCCGCCACCCCCAGGCTGCCGCCAGCACAGCCAGGATCACTTCCTCGGCGGGAACGTTGCCCGCGCCGATCAGGGTCGGGCCGCGCAGCCAGCCTGCGCCCGTCCCGACGCCAAGCGCGGCCATAGCGACCAGGAACCCGCCGACCACCGCGGCCAGTACCTGGACCCGGCGCGCGGGACGGCGCAGCCGCGCCCGCAGCAGCACCGGCCAGGCCGCAGCGGCCAGCGGCGGGCCGAAATGATAGGTCACTGCCGGATGCCACCACGACATCCCGAGCCAGGCCAGCGCGAACGCCGCGCTGGCGGCCGCACCCGTCATAAGATCCCGCGCCGGCCTCTGGCCGGCACGCGCCGCCGGGGGCGGGCCCTGCGCCGGGACAGGCGGAGTGGTCCCGGTCACGGGCACGTCATCTCCTCGTCATCCTGCGTGCCCTTCACGGCCCGACGGCAGCCGCGAACGGCCTGTTCGCGGCTCCGGCCGAAGTCCGGGCCCGGCAGCCGGGCGAGTACATGGTCAGGCACCGCGGCGAAGTCAGCCAGGTCGCCTGCGGCCATATCAGCGAACAGGAAGCCGTCGAAACGCTGCAGTACCTCATCTGTGGGGCGAGTCGCCGCGCCGGTGGTGGTGAAGCCCATCAGGTAGCTCCTTCACTATGAAGTGAACGTACTGCTCTAGGGGCGGGGCCTTCCAGCCCCACGGAATGGCCAAGCGCTTCATCCGCTGGCGAGGTCGCCGAGCGCGGATTCGATGGCGCGGTGGAAGGTGGGGTAGGCGTAGATCATGGCCCGCAGGGCGCCGACGGGAACCTGCGCGTGCACGGCAACGGCCAGGGCGCCTAGCACCTCGCCGCCGGCGGGGCCGGCCGAGGTCGCACCCACCAGGACGCTGCGGCCGGTGTCTTCGATGAGCTTGATGAAGCCGTCGTTGCCGGGCTTGTGGATCCAGCCGCGCGCCGACGACGGCAGCTGCGTGATGCCTATGCGCACCTCTAGGCCGTGCTCGCGGGCCTGGGCCTCGGTGAGCCCGACGGAGCCGATCTCAGGGTCGGTGAAGGTGACCCGCGGCACTGCCCCGTAGACAGCCGGTGGCCCGTCCTGGCCGAGGATGTCGCGGGCGGCGATGGCGGCCTGGTACATGGACACGTGGGTGAACGCGCCCTTGCCGGTGATGTCGCCGATGGCCCAGAGCCCATCAGCGGCCCGCATCCGCTCATCGGTCCTGACGGTCGCGGCCTTCTCGTCGAGGTCGTATGCTCCTAGGCCCACGGCGGCGAGGTCGGCGCCACGGCCGGTGGCGACCAGCAGCCGCTCGCCGGTCAGGACGGATCCGTCGCCCAGGCTCACCGTGAATTCGCCGCCGTCGTGTCTGACCTGTTCTGCCCTTGTGCCGTTGCGCACCGCGAGGCCCTCCCGCTCGAATACTTCTGCGAGCAAGTCCCCGGCCTCGGGCTCTTCCATCGGAACCAGCCGGGGCATTGCCTCCACCACGCTCACGCTGGCGCCGAACCGCGCGAAGACTTGAGCCAGCTCTGCGCCGATTGCTCCGCCGCCAAGCACGATCAGCGACGCCGGGACGTCTTCGGTCTCGATCGCCTCCCGGTTGGTCCAGTACGGTGTCCCGGCCAGACCGGGGATGGGCGGGATCGCGGGCTCGGTGCCTGTGTTGACGAGGACGCCACGGCGGGGCCGGAACACCCGCGTGCCGTCAGCGGTGTCGACGGTCACCTCACCCTGTCCGGTGATCCGGCCCCGGCCGCGGACGAAGTGGCCGCCTTTGCCCGTGAACCGGTCGACCGCGACCTTGTCGTCCCACGAATCAGTGGCCTCATCCCGGATCCGGCGCGCAACCGGCCCCCAGTCCGCTTCCAGGGTGTACGTGCCTGCCATCCCCGGGATCCGGCGCGCCTCGGCTAGCAGGTTCGCGGCCCGGATCATCATCTTCGACGGCACGCAGCCCCAGTAGGGGCACTCCCCGCCGACCAGCCTGGCTTCCACCCCGGTCACCTGCAGGCCGGCCTCGGCTAGCCGTCCGGCTGCGTCCTCCCCACCCGGGCCCATTCCGATCACCACGACGTCGGTCTCTTCGATGTCCACGCTTCCTCCTGACCGATCCGCTGCATCCACGAGGGCGCACCTTCAACCGGTTGAGATAACGCGCGGGACCCCGGGATCAGGCGGGGAAGTGTCAGCCAGATGACACCACCCGCCCAGGCCGCTCCGCTGGCCGGGAACGACGCATGTCATGGCCTATCTGCCGTGCACCGCAAGTCGCGGCCCGGAATGGAAGCGTTCCGCGCCTGACCGCAGGCATCCCGGCCGCTGCATTATCACCCGGCGCTGCTGCCGCCGCGTCCCCGTATCCCTTGGACCAGAGCACCCTGCGGGCTGCTGCAGGGCGTCGTCGGTGCTGAAGCTGCGGGGCCCTGCTTTCTGTCGTCCCTTGACGCTGCGAACCGGTCGGTCCAGCATGAGGAGCCGGTTTCTGTAACGGACAGTCCAGAATGGTTTTCACAAGGCGGTGAGATCATGGCCATCCCCTCTGAGCCCATCGGCAGCATCCCCCGGCCGCGGTGGCTGATCGACGCGGGCGGCGATCTGGCCGCCGGGCGCATCACCGGCCAGGCCTACGGCGAGCTCGCCGACAGGGCGGTGCGCGAGACCATCGAGCAGTTCGAGGCGACCGGCTCGCCGGTGATCACCGACGGCGAGCAGGGCAAGCCCAGCTTCGCCACCTACCCGCTCGCCGGCCTGGAGGCGCTCGCCCCAGATGGGGTCGTGATCCCTTTCGCGGACGGGCATGCCCGGCAGCTGCCCCGTCTGACCGCCGGGCCGTTTGGTTATGCAAATCACGCCGGTGGTTATCTTGAGCTGGCACGGCGCTACGCTCACGTCCCGGTTAAGCAAGCGGTGATCGCCGCGTCCGCGCTGAGCCTGATCTACCCGCAGGGGGGCATCGAGGGCTACCCGCGGGAGGCGTTCCTGGCGGATCTGGTGCGCGAGGCGGCCGCCGACATCCACGGCGCCTTGGACGCAGGCGCGCATAGCGTGCAGATCGACTTCACCGAGGGCAGGCTCGCAGTCAAGCTCGACCCGTCTGGCCAGCTGCTGCAGTCCTTCATCGACCTCAACAACCGGGTGCTGGCCGAGTTCTCCGCGGAGGAGCGGCGCAGGATTGGCGTGCACACCTGCCCGGGTGGGGATCAGGACTCCACCCACAGCGCCGACGCCGACTACGCCGCGCTGCTGCCGGGCCTGTTCAGCCTGGACGCCGGTGCCTTCTACATCCAGCTGGCCAGCGAACCGGACCGCCCCCGGGCACTGGGTATTGTCAGCGAACACGCGCGGCCGGACCAGCGCATTTTTGTTGGCGTGACCGACCCGATCGACCCGCAGGTCGAGACGGCGGAGCAGGTGAGAGACCGGGTGCTGGAGGCAGCGCAGTACATCGACCCGCGCCGTCTGGGTACCTGCGACGACTGCGGCTTCGCCCCGTTCGGCGACGACACCTCGACGTCGCGGGAGACCGCGTTCGCGAAGATCCGCGCCCGGGTCGCCGGAACCCAGCTCGCGGCCAGACAACTCGGACTCTGAAATTGGACACCGGAACTTCGCGGGCGCGGGCGCCATCCGGAGACCTGCCAGCATGGCAGCGCCTTGGCGGCGGCCGGTCCCGGCGGGCGGCAGGCGGAAACGGGGCTTCCCTACCGTCCAGAAGGATGGAGGCTCGCCATGACATCACAAGCTAGGCCGGCGGCTGCTATGGCGCGCTGCCCGCAGTGGTCACGGCCGGACGAGGCGATCCGTTTGCTCGCCCGCGGGGCCACGCTCCGCCGGTGCGCGCCAGTGGCCGCGGTGGTCGGCTGCGTGCTGTCGGCGATAAACGAAGGGACGCGGATCGCCGCCGGGCACACGGGGTCGCTGACCTGGGTGCAGGTCGGTCTCAACTTCGTGGTGCCGTTTCTTGTCTCCAGCTACGGCTACCTTGCCGCCGCCCGGGTGCCGGGCGCTGGGCACCCGGACAGGGTTGGCTGAGAGATCCCCAGGGCACGGCCTGTTCGCGGCACGTGATGGCGCACCCGGGGGCTTGCCGACACATGCGGCCCCTCGACCAGCAGATCGAGGCCCACGAGCAAGAGGCCGCCGAGGCGCACGCCGCGTATCTCCCCGGGCAGGCAGCCCTGCCGCCGGGGACGCCAACGTACACGCACGCGGTCCACCGGGCGGCCAGCCGTCCTGTCCGTGGCAGGCCTGTGGCTGTAGATGGCCTGGGTGATCAAGCGCGGCAAGGACTGGGCGCGAGTCGTCTCCGCCGTCTTGTTCGGCGCGCTGCGCCTGCTGGCAGCCCTGGTCGTGAGGGGCTGGGCCTGCTCAGGTCCGCCGATTTGGAGTCAGACCGTGCTCTCACCGCTGGCTCCGGCCAAGGGCGAATGATCAGGTCGTTCATTTCACGCCCAACCGCTGCGCCAACTCCTCAGCGGATACATCCTGTAACCGCCGGGGCCGGAGATCGCGGCCGGGCTGGTCGGCGCACAGTCCAGACTTGGCGCATTGGCACGCGGCCTGAGAGAGGTGCTGGATGGCAGTTCGCGACATCGCCATGGTGACGGTTCAGGTCCGGGATTTTGACGGCATGATCGCCTGGTACAGGGATGTCCTTGGTATCGGAATCGGATGGCTGGAGGCGGGGGAGTTTTGCACGCTGACCATGCCGGGAGGGGAGGCGGTCCTGGCGCTGGCAACTGATCATCCTGACCGGATCAGCGATCGTCCGGGCACGGGGTGGACGCCGAATCTCACGGTTGACGACCTCGACGACATGGTGCGCCGTCTGCGTGGCCAGGGCGTGCAGTTTGATGCCGAGGAGGAGGGTGCCGACGAGGGATACCGGCTGGTGCGCGTGCGTGATCCCGAGGGCAATCCCATCGGGCTGACGGCTTGACGGCCTCCAGTCTCAGGAGCCGCCTGACATCAGCTGATCTTGTGCTGGCGCAGCGTTCCCGGCGGCAGGCGTTCGCCGGCGACCATCGATGGCACACCGCTGTGGCCTCTCCCGGGCCAATGCGGAACATCGATGTGCCAGTGAGATCGGGGGAACCGGGAATGGCGGCGTCACGTCCAACCGGCCATGAAGGCGACAGAACACGCTCCGGTGCGAGTTCCGCAAGCAGGCCGGCAGGCACGCGCCCTCGCCGTGCGCATGTCCGTGCTGTTCGCATCGGGCATCGTGATCCTTTCCGGTTGCACCAGCGGGCCATTCCGGCCGGCGATCAAGACTTCGGCGCAGCGGGCCGCTAGCCAGCTCGTCCCGTTCGCCAGCTGCGGCGATGCCCTGCGGAACCTGCAGACGGCGGCGAGCAACGCGGTGACCGCCGAATTCGCCGTGGCCTCGCGCTCACCTGGCGCAGCCGGCGGGCCGGCGGCCCCGGGCTCGCCTCCGGGCCAGGCCGCGCCGGCCGGGGCAGTCGGGAAATCCGGGGCGGC
>WNFI01256893.1_pt1 | contig 16940 bp, 15 predicted proteins | sample 5400471 | NCBI WGS metagenome assembly WNFI01 (sample SAMN13153348, study PRJNA577476) | soil metagenome | isolation source: 100 cm saprolite on Douglas fir-dominated hillslope | place: USA:California | collected 2013-09-17 | reverse complement strand
AGTAGTTGTTGTTGGGCGGTAGGTTCTATCCCCTTGACGGAAAAGTGCCACCCGTGTACAATCAACCTCGCAGCCGGAACTATTGAATTTACTTGGGAGTTGCAATTATGAAAAAAGGGATACATCCAAATTACGTCGAGGCCACAGTAACCTGCGCTTGTGGAAATAGCTTTAAAACACTGAGTGTCAAGCCTGTATTGAAGGTCGATGTCTGTTCAAACTGCCATCCATTCTTTACCGGCCAGCAGCGCATTCTTGACTCTGCCGGGCGTGTAGAGCGTTTCCGCAGACGCTTTAACTTACAGGAAGAGTAATCCTCTCAGCAATGAGGTCACGGGGATAAAGGCTCTATAGCAAAGCTCTTTATCCCTGTTTATTTGTACTTTTACAGTCATAAAAGGGAAAAACCCGTTGAAAGGGCCTCAAAGAACTCTACTTTTCCTTATAGCAGATACTGGGGCTGGGCATCGAAGTGCCGCAAACGCGATTCGCAATGCCATAACATTCATTGCCCAAAAAGAGCAGGAGGAATGGTTGGCACGACAGCAAACTGCCACTGAAGAGCAAAAGAACACGCCAGCCCCGTCGAGCTATCGCATTGAGATTGTCGATGTATTTGAGGAGTATAGTCGTTTCCCTCTGCGTGAGGCTGTAAAGCTTTACGGGCCAGCCATCCGCTATAACCCGAAGCTCTATGGGCGTTTTTTTCACCTGAGCAACAAGGCGAAGGGCGTTTCTGCTGTGCAAACCGTCGCCACTCCTCTCATTCGTAATGGCCTGATGCGCTTGATAACGAGTGTCAAACCCGATGTGATCGTCTCCATTCACCCTTTACTCAATCATGTAACCATTCGTACCTTACAAGACCTGGATATGCATATCCCTTTTATCACAGTGGTTACAGACCTCGTTAGCCTTCACTATGCCTGGTTCGCACCAGGGGCCGATGCCTATATAGTGCCAACCGAGTTCGCCAAAGAACTCTATTTGAAACGAGGTATGAATCCTGAATGCGTTCATGTTCTAGGTATGCCCATAGATCCCAAGTTCACATTGCCGGTAGAGAGCAAACAGGAATTGCAACGCAGATTAGGCTTAGAGCCAGGCATTCCAGTCGTCTTGCTGGTGGGTGGTGGTGAAGGTGCTATGGGCTTGCGCTCAGCGGTATATGCTATTTCGCAGGCGCGTTTACCTGTGCAGTTGCTCATTATTACTGGCCGCAATAAGCGACTGTACGTGCAGCTCCAACGCACTCGCTCGAGCTTACATGTTCCTGCAAAAGTTTTTGGCTTTGTGCAGAATATGCCGGAAATGATGCATGCATCGGACGTAATTGTGACGAAGGCTGGTCCTGGGACTATTTGTGAAGCGCTGGCATGTAACCTCCCGATCATATTGAGTGGATATGTACCTGGCCAGGAGGAAGGAAACGTTACCTATGTCGTGGAAAACCATGTTGGCGTACTGGCTTACGACTCAGTAGAATTGATTAATATGCTGCGTCGCCTGGTCATGCCTGGGTCTCAGATGCTGCTTCTAGAGCAAAAGAATGCCAGGCGCATAAGCCGCCCACGAGCATCTTTCGATATTACCAACTGTATCCTCAGTTTTCTCCCTCCTGCTGGCGAACCAGGTGTCTGGCAGACTGCCCAGGTAGTGAGACAACGCCGCATAATCTCGCGGTATCCGCGTCCAAGACTGCCTGTGCGTGCGTTGCGACCACGACTGCGCAGATTGCCTCGCTTAACGTTTCTGCGACGGCGGGAACGTAGCCTTTCGCACCTACGTTCTCAAACAGATGTAAAACAAATGCTTGATAATTCTCTTGACTGAAAGGTAGTTTGCCATGGCAAAATTCTATTATGGCGGTCAGGCAGTAATGGAGGGCGTGATGATGAGGGGGCGTAGATCGGCTGCAGTGGCAATCCGACGACCAAATGGCGGCATCTATCTTTATGAGGAAGCACTGAACCCCCGATTGTACCAGAATCGTCTATTTCGCCTACCATTCTTACGGGGCATGTTGGTGCTCTGGGAAATGCTGGTGCTAGGATCACGTCTCATGACCCTTTCTGCTAATATAGCCACTAGCGCAATCGATCCCGATGCGCCCACCCTTAAATCTAAAACTCCTACCATGAAGGTGGCGAATACTTCAATTACCGGCGATTCCGCCGATACTTTACCTGAAAACCCCGAGGCACCTCCACAGATCGGAGGAGTAGCCCTGGCTTTCACTTTGTTTGTCTCATTGGGTTTTGCTGTAGCTGTCTTCTTTCTGGGGCCGCTGTTTATAACTGGTCTGCTCCATCATCAAATAGGCGAAGGCTGGCTCAACCTGGCAGTCGAGGGGCTGATTCGCCTTGGACTACTCATCGGTTATCTATACCTGATTGGCCGCATTCCAGATATACAGCGCGTTTTTGGCTATCATGGCGCTGAACATAAAGCCATTAACGCAATAGAGCAAGGTGAGCCTCTGGATATTCCGCATGTGCGCCAGGCTTCACGTGTTCATACGCGCTGCGGCACAGGGTTTCTGCTGCTGGTGGTAGTTGTCTCCATCCTGGTATTTGCATTAGTTGGCTCGCCTTCGTTACTGATTAAGGTTCTCTCACGAGTGCTCCTGGTGCCTGTGGTGGCTGGTATAGCGTATGAATTGATGCGTTTGGGAGCGGCAAATTATCGTTATCGCATTGTACGCTGGCTATTTGCTCCAGGCCTCGCATTACAGGGTTTAACTACCCGCGAGCCGGATGATAGCATGATAGAGTGCGCCATCGCTGCCTTAAAACGTGTCATGCGCCGTGATGAACTGTATAATAAGGATGATCATGAAGTAGCCAATACGAAGCTGCCTCCGTTAGTCGCTTCAAAATAAAAAAGGATAATGTTATCATGCCCTCTGATCCAACAGTGACTCCTCCTCCCGTTGGTACTCCCGATGCAATGCCTGAGGAGCACCCTTATGTGCGGTTTTCGCGTTCGCGGTGGTTCTTCACTGGCATCGTGCGTCTGCTCTATCGTAGATGGACACGTATCGCTGCGTTTCTCTTCCCTGAAGATTCAAAAACTGAACACCTTGCTCTTGCCTTGCATATTCCTCTACCCGATAGACTTAATATGAGTTGGATAACCCCCCATCTAGCTGTCGGCGGGCGCATTCGCCCGGAGGATATCAAGTCGCTGGCTAAAGTAGGCATGACCCATGTCGTGGATACACGCTCGGAACATGTTGATGATGTTCTGGCCTTAGCTAAAGAACATATCGAGCTATTGCACTTGCCTACTCCCGATACACGTCCGTTCACAATTGAGCAAATGTTGCAGGGTTCGCGGTGGGTGCAAGAGCGTATAGATCAAGGTGGGCGTGTGTTGATTCACTGTGAACATGGCGTTGGGCGAAGTGCTCTGCTTGCCTGCGCCGTACTGGTTTACGACGGGATGAATGCACAGGATGCCCTGCAGTTGGTACAACACAAACGCTGGCAGGCGGCGCCCAATCATAGGCAGGTTGTACGTTTGAGAGAGTTTGAGTCGGCGGTCGACACATTGCGCAGCGCATAGCGTTCAATTGCCAGGGCCACTCCGTCCTCCCGATTACTGCTGGTAACGGCCCGCGCTGCCGATTTTACGGCTTCAGAGGCCTGTCCCATTGCGACTCCCCAACCCACCATTCGCAACATCTCGATATCATTATTGTTATCTCCTATCGCCATTACTTGCTCTAGCGGGATGCTGAGATCTTGTGCTAGTTCCGCGACCCCACTCGCCTTTGAACAGGTAGAGTTCATAATTGCCAGTTCTGCGCTGCCAAAGTTGCCGCGCGTGGTGATCGTCCAGGCGCAGTCCAGCTTGGAAACTTCAGGCAGCAGTGTATAGATGATCTCTTCCGATGCAAATGCAACAACGCGTATCGGGTCCAGATGGCCCATGCACAGGGTCTCAAAAGGCATGCGGTGCACCTGCTCAGGATAACTATTGAAGTAAGCGCCTACCCAGGGATTATCGAAATCAGCCGGCCCTGTCCATATCTGCTCTTCTATGCCCGTAGCGGGGTGTACAACTGGCTGAAGCTTATTACGTACCAGCACGTCTACCGCCTGTTGTCCTACTTCAGCTCGTAGAGGATGCATATGCAGAATCGTTTTATGGGGATGCTGTACAATCATTGCACCATCATAGAGGATGAGGGGAATATCTAAACCCAGTTCAGTAGCAATCTGAGCTGTATTAGAATATCGTCTTGCCGTTGCCAGTGTCACCACTATTCCCGCTTGCTTCGCGGCCTGCACCGCTGCCAGTGTAGGCGCGCTGATGCTGCCTTCGGGAGTATGCCCGTCGCATAATCCAGCAAGGCGTTACCTTTTATACTATAACATAAAAGTAGCGCTAATAGTTCACAGCCACCAACGCTACTTGTAACTCTTCAGGACTGCTCGCCGCCTGCGGCGGCTCACCCAGGTAGGGAGTGGGTGTGGGCTGTGCAGCCGCAGGCTGCACAGCCCACACCCACTCCCTACCCCTGGCGAACTGCCGTAGGCAGTGAGGAGTCAAGCAGCAGAGAGACCTGAATAGTTACCACTACTTTTTTGCTATGCATAACAGGTATATGCGCGATCAGCGATTGAACTAGCCACCAATGTAGCCAATGATATCGCTGGCGCCCTGAGTTCCGGCGGCATTCCAGTACAAGGGGCGCTCGGCCACAAAGACCCCTGCGGTCGACCGCACCGTCATCGATACCTGGAAACCCGCTGTTCCATCATTGGTGTGATACATGTGCTGCACCACGTAATCCGTAATATTGGCCGTGCCTCGACCATGTGCCGGTACCGTCAGTGAGAACTGGTAAACCGTGCCCTTGCCATTGATCAGCGTCGCCGTCACTGTCTCCTGGGCAGTGGTGGGGTTCTGCACTGTCAGCCATTCGTCGAATCCCGCAGCACAGTAGCCCTCCGAAAAACTGTAGGAGGTGGCATGAGCTGCCCCCGACTGTCCCACAACGTCCGTGCCGCCCACGGCGATCACCGTGCGGTTGATCCCGCTATCGAAGTGATCGAAGTGGAAGAGTATTTCGCGTTCGGCCACGATGCTGGTCCCGGCACTAGTCGTTATCTCCGCTGAGACACTTGATGAGAGCACACACGGGGTGGGCGCGCACACACCTACCACGTGACTGCTGGCATAATTGACGTCCACACTCACAAGGTCTTGCGCTTTGATCGCGTACGTATTGGTGAGGGTCGAGCCGTTGGCGTAGTCCAGAATCACCGTAGCATTGGCACTAGTTTTACCAAAGTTAGCCAGCAGCAGGTTCTCCTGGAAACCACCACCGGTGTAGCCCTCGGCAAAGCGCCAATCATTGGCCTGTGCCGGGGCACCCACCACTGAGTCCGCACCTGAGATGTGCTGGACGTTGCCCAGCGAGATGTTATTGAAGTACGTCGGCCGTTCCACCACCACCGGCAATGTAGAGTGTACCCAGGTGGCTACCTGTTCGTTGAAGCCTTTGGGAATGATCGTGCCGCGCGTGCTCGGCTGCACCGTCAGCAAATCGGTGCCCAGCGTCGTGCTGCCCCGGTAGTAGGTCGCGGTGATGCTGGCGGCCGTTTTGTTGCTAGGCGGATTGAGAATGGTCAGATAGGAACTGTGACCCGGCGCGCTGGAGACATCGGCAAAGTAGTAGTCGGCGCTGGTGTGGGTGGCCCCCAGCACTTCAGTCCCACTGCTGATACCCTTGAAGTTGGTGAAGTAGATGGGTCGTTCAGCTACCACACCCTTACAGGTGGTGGCATTGGTGACTGTCACGATGGTGGAGACCGCCTTGTAGGCGGCAGAACCGGACGGGGTGCCCAGGTCGTTGTTGACCCCCTCGGTCCAGCGTGTGCCGGGCGCAACCGTGAGCGTCTTGTTGACCGGGGCGCCAGTGCCGAGCAGGTACTCGAGGTTAACATTGCAGGCGTTGACCGGGTCAGGGTTCTGAATGGTTAAATACTCGGTGAAATTCTGGCCGACCTTGCCCTCAGCGAAGTACCAGGTCGTATTGACCGGTCCAGGAGTCGCTTTCGGGGTTGGCGTGCCTGTCGTTCTTGGCGTAGGAGTTTTGGTAGCAGTTACCGTAGAAGTCTTGGTAGGTGTCGCGAGTGGAATTACTGCACCAATAGCGCGCGCTCCTTTACCTGGGTCCAGAAGTGTCCATGCCAACACCAGGCTACCAACTATAGCTGCCAGTGCTAGCCCTAAACGCGCGATCATCCACATATTTTTACGTGACGATCGTGACATTTCCCAGAAATTGTTTGCTTTCATAAAAATACTCTCAACTCCGTTGTACTAAGCTTTTCAATCAGGATGGTTGACCGTAAATAGTATCTCCAAGGATGGTCGAAATGCTAAGTAGAGGCAAGTTCCGTAAGTACTAGAAACCGCAGTCTAAAAAGCTCCCCTTAGCTGGTTGTTCCCTTTCTGTTGTATGGAACGTAAGAAATTGATGGGAATAACTATGCTGCCGATTCGCTAGACATTCTTCCTAGGCTTCTGCTACAATCTCCTCATGAGCATACAGGAAAAACGTCCCAGGCGTGCAAATGCAAAACGCCAACCCGACTCGAATTATCACCTTGATCCTACTGTTGTGCAGTCCGGTATGAAGCAGCAATGGTCCGATGAAGCTGGCTTGCCACTGTTACCCGACGAACAGCCCATTAGTACTGTACGTGACAGTCTGTATGACCTGATACCCCTCGGCCCTCGCGAAGAGAAGTTAATCGGAACTCCTCCTTTCCTGCGCCTGCAAAAAATCAAGCAGCTTGGTTTTGTTTATCGTGTCTGGCCTGGGGCGACCCATACACGTTACGAACATAGTCTCGGTTGCTATTATCTTGCAGTACGCGCATTGCGCTCACTGCTTCAGCGAGGAGAAGATGGCGGTCTTTTTGGCGTCTCCATTAGTAGTGTTCAGACGCTTATCGTGGCATCATTACTCCACGATATCGGGCATTACCCTTTCTCACACACAATTGAGGAACTTGGCTATCCAATCGTCTTGCATGAAAAGGTTGGGCGTTCGATCATCGAGAATAGTGAGATAGCCAGCATCCTGGAGCGGGATTATCACCTCTCACCTGAACGCGTGGCGGATTTTATTGATCCCCCCAAAACAAGAGCCTTACCCACCGATGACGAACTGCTCAGTTGCTTATTAAGTGGCGCTCTCGATGTGGATAAGCTGGATTACCTACCGCGTGATGCACGTGCGTGTAATGTTCCTTACGGCGGTGTGGATGTTGCGCGTCTACAGGGTGCCTTGCGCATTCACCCTAATGTCAATGGGCAGCGGCGTATCGTAGTGACACATAAGGGAATCAGTCCTTTGCATTCGCTACTCCATGCTCGTCAGGAGATGTTCGACAACATATACTGGCATCACACAAGTCGAGCGCTGCAAATGATGCTGATGCGTGCTGTCCAGGAAGCCCTCTTAAATAACGCTTTGCAGACCGAGCAACTGGTAGGTCTGGACGATGCCTCTTTGCTCTCATTGTTGCAACAACAGCATATGCCTTCCAGTTCCCGCGCCCTGGCGGAAGATTTGGAGATGCGTCGTCCGTATAAAGGCGTCATAGAAATCAGCCGCATGGCGGGCCGCCTCTATAACCGCCTGGATGCCCTTTTCTGGGACGCTCAACGCCGCCGCCACATCGAGCAACTGCTATCCGACGAACTGGCAGATGCCCTGGAGATGGAGATAGCTGATTACGAAGTACTATTTGATATCCCCCGTCCTGAGAAATGGGAGATGGATGTCTGGGTAACCTTTGCCAATCCCCCCGTAGGCATGGGCTCACTTGTGACATGGGTAGAGGCCACCGGCTTACAACCGGATGATTTAGCGCGCTATGAGCAACACCAGCGCCGTATTCGCGTCGTGGTGCCCGAACGACTGCGCATTCCTCTGCTAGCAAGGCGTGATGATTTGCTCCTGCCGACTTTGGAGAAGTTAGTGGGGATGTGATGAACGATCACTTTTTTTTCTTCTTATATTGATACATCATCCGCATCGCCTTCTCATGAATCCTGCGTGCGGGTGGATACTCATCGTCGATCTGCAGAGCATCTTCAGCAACACTCACTGCCTTGCGGTAGAGCTGCTGCCTGTATAGATTATCAGCCTTAATCATCAAGTAGCGTACGTTGGTCGGGTCGAACTCCAACACACGATCGATTGCCTCACCGGCCTCTTCAAATCGCCCTAAGCCTCGTAGGGCGCACATATGACTATCCCAGGCAAATGGGCTATCGGGGGTGAGAAGTACCAACTTCTGCGTAATCTCTAGCAAACGATCAAACTGTCCAAGAGTGCGCAGCGCGTGTGCCATTAAGTTTAGTGAGGAAATGTCGTCCGGCGCGATATCCAGGGCGTGACTCATCGTTCCAATGACTTCTTCCAGCCGTGAATATCTGCGCAGGATTTCGCCCTTTGCCTGCAGAGACAGCAAAAAATTGGGATCATGAGCCAGGCTCTGATTAACCGCCTCTAACGCCTCGTATGGCCGTCCCAGGCTCAGCAAGGCAAGCGCTTTGTTGCTCCAGACGCGAGCATCAGTAGGGTCAAGTTCAAGCGCGCGTTCTGCATAACGTAAAGCTTCTGGAAAATGTTCTTGCAACAGTTGCTGCCCGCTGCGATTAAACCATGCCAATGCCAGGTTAGTGTCGAGAAGTAAAGCCTGGTCGTTAGCAATAGTAGCTTCGGAGATACGTTCGAGCTTTTGCAGAGCCCTCGCTTTACAGGCCAGGGCCAGTGCTGATCCTGGGTCAACCTGGACGGCGAATTGCGCCGTCTCATACATCTTTTCGTATTCACCCAGCCTATCCAGGGCTAATGCAAGTCCAATCAGAGCATCTTCATCTTCTCGATCATATTCAAGTAGATGGTTAAATTCTGTACGAGCCTCATTCCACCGTGTAGCCTGCAGGTGTTCGTGAGCTTCTTGCCGGAGTTTTTCAAGATCATCCGCTGTTTTTGACCTTGCGCTACTATCCACCATACTTCTTCCCTGCTTACCGCCCTTTTCCCGCTCTGCTTTCTCATCCAAAAGAATTGACCTCCTGCTCCTATATCCTATGTTGTATTATCGCATCATTCCTTAGCAGTCGCAATAGAATCATGCAGGAACGCGAGCTTTTCCTGGACTCGTCTGCCTGGCCATGGCTGTACGCCGGCTTGCCAGTAGTACACCACCGAAGAACACTATCCAGCCGAACGCCATAATCAGCCAGAAGCTGCTCTCCAAACCAAAAAAACTGGCCAGGCTTCCAGCAGCAGCATTTAGCAAATCGCCCAGCAGGATCAGAATGTTAGCCCACAACAGATTACTTGTCTGGATGCCTGCCACGCTTGACTGGCGGCGCACCAGTTTCCACCCCGAATACACTGCCACGCCGACCACGGCCAACACTCCCAGCGTATTCAAAGTAATAATGGTCGCAAGCCATACTCCAGGCTTCAGAATGCCTGCGCCTGGTGTACCGGCAACATGGCTGAGTTTAGACATAGTAATTGTGGCTGTGGAGATGAGTACTATCGCCAATACGCTCAGCACACTCAAGACAATGAGGCAAATACGTGTGACACGTGGACTCGTCGCCAGTGCGATACTGCCAAGGCCCAACCAGGCAGGCACAAGCGAGGCTCCTAAAATATAATAGAGTCGAAAGAGCGCTATGCCTGCGTCACTCGTAGGCTGTACGATAACCATTAATACGTAAGCCAGGGTCGCAAGAAAAGCCATAATCAGCGCGATAGACCAGTAGAGTTGAGAGGCACGGCGCCGTCGTATATACTGGCGCAGGACTGCCCCTGCAAAGAGACCTGTCACCACTACGTTCACTATGGAGAAGAGCATCAAAATAGAATTGTTCGTCATGGCTCCATCCCACCATATGTACCTGGAGCATTTCTTTCAAAGATGCGGTATGGTACGATATTTTCGTTCTTTACCTCTCCAGTATAATTAGGAGTAAGAGGAGTACAATTCTTATCCTCTATCGACCGGCAAAATAAGGAGCCCAAAAAAATTACCGCGCAAAATGAGCGCTAGTTGAACCATATTTTCTCGCGGGTATCCTACTTCTGCGCTTATGCTATGATCAACTATATAGGAGACTAACTTAATGGCCCAAAAACTCAGCAATGAAAAGCAGGAAAAAGAGCTGGCGCGTGCACAGCGGCAAGAATTAAAGGCCGAACTGGCTGAAAATTATGCACATCTGCCGCGCAGGCCCCGCAATCGGCGCAGAACTATTACATTTATCGTATTCGGAATACTTGCGCTTCTAGCAGGCATATTTGGCCTGCTGATCTTAATACCCTCCCCATCGCCACAACCCATAGCGGGTGTAGCTATAGGCACAGCGGCCCCCGAATTTAACCTGCCAATTTATGGTGGTCGCGGCCTCGGTAGTTCTATCGACCTTCATGCTTTACGTGGGCACCCGGTCATACTCAACTTCTGGTCAGGATCATGCCTTCCCTGTCGTACAGAAATTCCTTACCTGGAGCATACCTATACGCAATATGGCGCACACGGGGAATTTGCCATGCTCGGTATCAATCAGGCCGATCCACTGGATGACATTGCCAGGTTTGGCGTTGATTTTGGCGTTACCTATCCTCTCCTCTTCGATAGGGGAGATGCAATCAACACAGCCTATAGTGTAACTGCCATACCTACAACCTATTTCATTGACAGCAACGGTATAGTGCGCTCTGTCTTCTTGCAGCCGCTCACCTCAGGCACTATGCGGCAGGGACTCTCCTCCGTGGGTATAGCCATCCAATAATATCAATGCGCGTGACGAGAGCATGCTTATCCAGGAGAATCTCCCTCTCTCCAGCCACTTTTTTGAGGACTGGCGACCCAAGGGTCGCGACCTATAAAAAACGTGTCAGGGTGACACACATAATAGATTTGGCCTCTTGGATGATAGAACAAAGTAATCACCTGGACAATGTTCCCTGTAAAGCGATCAGAAACGTTGCTAACGTTTTGCATGAAGCTTTGCATGCCCCAGATCGAATAGAACCGGTACCCGAGGAGGAAATACATATGTCATTGGATATCTCTGTATCTCAAGCGCTTTCCAGTATACCCAAGATTTCACCTGAGCCGATCCGCCAGGCTCACGGAGCGGAGTTAGATGCCATAGCCCGTTTCCAACGTGTCACTAACTACCTGGCGGCTGCTGAAATCTATCTTAAACAGAACGTATTGCTCGAGGAGCCACTAAAACCTGAAGATATTAAAGATCGTCTGTTGGGGCACTGGGGTACCGACCCTGGTATCAACATGATCTATGCTCACCTCAATCACCTGATAATGCGCTATGACATCGATATGTTCCTGGTCACGGGACCAGGGCACGGGGCTCCCGCTAACCTGGCCAACCTCTATTTGGAAGGCACGCTCCATGAATACTATCCAGAGCTGACGTTTGACTGGGTTGGAGTTGAAAAATTTGTGCGGCGCTTTTCCTGGCCCGGCGGATTCCCCAGCCACCTGTATCCTGGTGTTCCGGGAACTATTCACGAAGGCGGAGAGCTGGGTTATGCCCTGGCAACCGCTTTTGGCGCTGCCATGGACAACCTTGATCTGGTCGTAGCCTGTATCGTCGGTGACGGTGAGGCGGAGACCGGCCCTACCGCGACCGCCTGGCATAGCTACAAATTTCTTGATCCTGCGGAATCCGGTGCGGTACTGCCCATTTTGCACTTGAATGGCTACAAAATCTCCAATCCTACTATCTATGGCACAATGAGCGACGAGGAACTGCTCGCTCTGTTTACAGGTTATGGTTACCAGCCGGTCTTCGTAGAAGGTGACGATTTGAATGCGTCACTTTACGGAGCAATGGATTGGGCATATCATGAGATCAGGCGCATTCAAGAAGCTGCTCGTTCTGGTCAACCCATTCTCAAGCCGCGCTGGCCTGTGATCCTTTTCCGTTCTCCTAAAGGTATGACAGGCGTTAAAGAATTGGATGGAGAGCCTATCGAAAATTCTTATCGTTCACATCAGGTGCCAGTTACCGATCCGAAGACGAATCCCGAACACTTCCGAGCGTTGGAGGGCTGGCTAAGTTCCTACCTTGTCACGGAACTCTTCGATGAGAACGGGAGTCCGAAGCCCGAGATTCTCGAGCAGTGTCCAAAGGGCAATCGTCGCATAGGCAGTAACCCTCATACCTATGGAGGCAGGATACGAAAGGACCTCGATCTTCCTGACATCTTTGAGTTTGCAGTGCCTGCTGAGGATGTTGCCGAAAAAATAAACGGGTCCTCAAAGAATAACTTTGTTAGCAGCCCTGAGCAGCTCGCCAGGTATCTGAAAGAAGTCATACGACGCAATCCGCATACCTTCCGCATTTTCAGCCCGGATGAATTGGAATCGAACAAACTGACCGCGGTGTTTGATGTGACGAAGCGCGACTATCAGTGGCCTATTCCACCACATAACGAAAATATCAGTTCGCACGATGGACGAGTGCTGGAAATCCTGAGCGAGCATACACTGCAGGCATGGCTGCAGGGTTATCTCCTGACCGGGCGTTATGGCCTTTTCCCCTCCTACGAAGCGTTCCTGAATATTGTTGTCTCCATGATGGATCAGTATTCCAAATTCCTGAAGATGTCGCTAGAGTTTTCCTGGCGTCTACCTGTCGCCTCGCTGAACTACCTCGAAACCTCCTGGTTAGTACCGTGGATCACTGCTTGCGCAGCAAGGAGTACGTCAACCTGGTCATTGTAAACAAGCCTCCCATGCCTCAATGGCTGTCCATGGAAGATGCGATCGCCCACTGCCGGGCTGGCGCCTCGGTATGGCAATGGGCCAGCATTGATGATGGCGTTAACCCGGATGTTGTACTGGTGGGAATAGGCGATAACCCGACATTGGAAGTCATGGCGGCTGCTCACATCTTGCGCAATGAAATGCCCGAGCTACGAGTGCGCGTGGTCAATGTTACCGACCTGTTCGTGCTGGAGAAAGAGACAGCTCATCCTCACGGCCTGGATGACGAGATGTTTGAGGCCCTGTTCACCCCGGATGCGCCCGTGATCGTCAACTTTCATGGGTATCCCTCGGCCGTAAAGCAGTTGATCTTTGGGCGTAATCACGTTCGGCGCTTCTATATCAATGGCTACCAGGAGGAGGGAACGACCACCACGCCATTCGACATGAACGTGCGCAACGGTACCGATCGTTACCACCTCATTACGCAGGCGATTCGCCTGGCCTCAACGCGTAACCCGCGAGTGGCCGCGCGGGCCAGCGAACGCGTACATCATTATGAATACGTCCTTGTCGCTTTCCGCCGCTACATTCAAGAGAACGGAGTAGACCCGGAGGAAATCTCCAACTGGCAATGGAGCTGAATGAAATGTGCCCAGGGAAGCTCGTCCTGCACACCTTACCCTGAGCTTCCCTGGTCATGAAAGGATAGATTGTGAAAATTTTAGTCCTAAACGCAGGTTCAAGCAGTCAAAAGAGCCGCTTATATGAACTGCCTGGCACTGGAAAATTGCCTGACGTTGCACCCACACCTCTCTGGCAGGCCGATGCGGATTGGACGGACCACCAGGGAACCGCGGAACTGAAAATCAGCACTTCTAGCGGTGCTGTCATCCAGGAGAATCTGCCCTCGGACGCCCGGACAGAAGTGATTTCGCACATGCTCCAGACCCTTTGGAGTGGAAAGACGCGAGTAATCGCTCAAGCTTCGGAAATTGACATCGTGGGTCATCGCGTCGTCCACGGTGGAAGTATGTTTGAGCAGAGTACCTTCGTTACACCGGAAGTAAAGGCTGCTATTTCCCGTATGGCTGTTCTCGCACCCGTTCATAATCCCGCCAATCTAGAGGGGATCGAAGCCATTGAGCGCATCCTGCCGGCAGTTCCACAGGTTGCGGTATTCGATACGGCTTTTCATAGCCATATGCCCTTGCCTGCCGTGGTATACCCGGGCCCCTACGATTGGTTTGAGCAAGGGATTAAACGCTATGGATTTCATGGCATCAGTCATCAATATTGTGCCCAGCGCACAGCGCAAGTACTCGGCAAAAACCTGGAGACCTTGCGGCTCATCACCTGTCACCTTGGCAATGGCTGCTCTTTAGCAGCCATCCGTCATGGTCGCAGTATAGATACAACTATGGGGTTTACTCCAATGGAAGGATTGATGATGGGCAGTCGCTCAGGTTCAGTTGACCCCGGCATTCTGCTCTATCTACTGCAACATAAAGGTTACACGGCGGATCAATTGAATACTAAACTCAACAAAGCCTCGGGTCTCAAAGGTATCTCCGGCTCTGGCGATATGCGCCAGGTCTTGCAAAAGATCAACGAAGGCAACGCACAGGCGAAGCTGGCCTTTGATATGTTTGTCCATCGCTTGCGCTACTACATCGGTGCTATGCTCGCAACGCTTGGTGGCCTGGAAGCACTCGTCTTCGCTGGTGGCATAGGTGAAAATTCAGCCCAGGTGCGAGCCGCAGCATGTGAATCGTTCGCCTTTCTTGGACTCAAACTAGATCCGCAGAAAAATGCCCAATCCCCTGCGGACCAGGTTATCAGCGCTGCCGATTCAACGCTACCTGTGTTAGTCATCCATACGCAGGAAGATTGGGCCATCGCCCAGGAATGCTGGAGACTATCGCAATCCTCTGGTTAAGTCACCATGCTCGTCTACGCCTGGTGAATATCAGGCCAATAATACTCAGAACGAGCAGTAAAGCACCGATGCTCAGACGCCCTATCGGTTGACCCGGGTCAAACTCTGGAGGCACAGTTGGACCTTGCTCTGTTGGAGGAGGACCGGTACTTGTATTTGATTCCACCCTTGCTGGGGGTGTAGGGCCAGGTGTCTCTATGGGGGTGGGTGTTTTAGTACCTGCCGCACTTTGAGCGTGAACGGCGGGAGTCTGCTGAATGTTTGGGGTCTTTACAGTACCGAAATTGGTACCTGCTCCCGCAGATGAAGGGACTGGCTCTGAAGCTCCAGACGAGGTAGCTTCACCTCCACCAAAGTGCAGAGATGGTACGATGCCTGAAATGATAAAGAGCAGGGCCAGCACAGCCGCAATTGTGCTCACAGTCCGGACTGAGCGCCTTAGAGTATCGAGCCATGTATGCCGCTTTTGCGGAATAGGTCTGACCGGCCTGTCTTGGCGCACAGATCGTTCAGGAACAGGAGCCAACCTGCTGGGTAAAACAAATGAACGAGGCACCTCTTCCTCTGGCATCGCGCGCAGCAAGACAATCGTCAGCCGCAAATCAGACAGGCTCTGTTGGCACTGCTGACAGGTGGACAAATGAGCATCAAAAACAGCCAGCTCCCCAGCAGAAAGCTGTTTATCGAAAAATGCTGAAAGTTGCTCGGTTGTAAGATGCTCATCATGTAGTTGGGCCACACATATACTCCGTTAGATATTACTCTCTATCAGTTAGTAGACGATAATTTCGCGGTAAAAGTTCCCGGTGCTTGTACAGGTAGCCACGCAGCCGCCCGCGTCCACGCGCAATACGTGACCGTACCGTCCCGAGCGTTGTTTGGGTAGTGGCCGCAATCTCCTCATAGGAAAGCCCCTGTATGTCACACAAAATGACCGCGATACGTTGATCGAGGGGCAATTCCTGTAATCCTTTCTGGATTAGCTCCTGCAGTTCCTGGTTCAGCAAAAACTCCTCTGGATTTGCAGCCTGTCCCGTCTCGACCAGTGCATTTAGCAAACCGGCATCATGTAGCTCATCCTCATCCATCACACGATCCAATGAGTCCTGGGGGTGGCGATTAGCGCGTCGCCAATAGTCACAGGCCTGGTTAGAGGCTATGCGAAGCAACCAGGAGCGAAATGAGGAACCACCGCGAAAGGATTGAATAGCGCGATAAGCAGCAATAAACGTATCTTGTGTCACATCGGCAGCGGCATCGCGATTCCCAAGCATCCGCAGAACCACGTTGTAAGCGGTTTGCTGATAGTGCAGTACCAACTGATTGAATGCGTTGACATCCCCTCTTTGGCTGCGGGTGATGAGTAGTGCTTCATCTTCTCGCACTAATGGCTGCCTCTTTCTTGTACTATTTTCGTTTCGCTAGTGTAGCATAATTCTGCTCGTATGAGTAGCTCATCGGTGGGTGTGTGCGTTTTGTAAGGGCACAATTTATGCCCTTTAACGAAATACCCAGGGTATTGTGAACGGGTACGTCACACTCGTAGGGGCCCGATTTATCGCGGCCAGCGCCGATTGATCGGCCAGTGAGAAACCCACCACCTACCCGGATGAATGTGTTAAAACTCATCATTGTGCCCCTACAAAATTATGCTATCCTTTGTTTAAAAGTGAGCAATTTTCTATACGTATTACGCCATAAGGTAACAATATTTCGCAGGCTTTCAAAAAACTTCCCAAAAGTACAAAAAATAAGCCTTTCTGCTGTCCTTGATCGTTAGTACTAAAGAATGCTAAAGTATAGACCGTGTTAAATGAGAGAATTCTGAATATGAACAACCCTGTACACTATCTACAATACTCGTTTCTCTGGATACAACACATATTTCAACGTTTGGGTCGATGGATAGCAGATCTTTTAGGTGACAACCAGCAGAGCGGTAAAAAGAATTCGATTGCAGTGTTGGATGGAGTACGCGGGGTAGCCGTTCTTATGGTTATCGTATTCCATGTCAATCGCGTGACCGGAGATAATCTCTGGAGCAGAACTGCATATCCACTGGCTACCTCGATCTCGACAGCAGGTGGAACAGGCGTGACACTCTTCTTTGTACTGTCTGGCTTTCTACTTTTCATGCCTTTCGCCAAAGCGCTATTATATAAGACAAGCTGGCCCCTTGGGCGTGTTTTCTATATGCGCCGCGTGTTACG
>WNFI01231814.1_pt1 | contig 16944 bp, 16 predicted proteins | sample 5400471 | NCBI WGS metagenome assembly WNFI01 (sample SAMN13153348, study PRJNA577476) | soil metagenome | isolation source: 100 cm saprolite on Douglas fir-dominated hillslope | place: USA:California | collected 2013-09-17 | reverse complement strand
AAGGCGGCGTCCCACGCCTTGTCGTCCAGATAGAGCTGTTCCGGGCGAACCGGCCGATAGGGCGGCGCCGCGGCCCGCGCCGCCGGCGCCGTCGTCTTCCGCGCCGCGTAGAAATCGGCGATCGTCGCGAACCGGACATCGCGCACGTCGAGCGCCTGGTAGTCCAGCGTGACGGCGGCACGCGGCAGATAGTCGAAGAGCGTTTCAAGCGTCTCGTAATAGAGCGGCAGCCAATGCTCCATGCCGATATAGCGGCGACCAGCACTGATCGAGTCGTAGAGCGGATCATCGTCGGCCACGGTGCCGAACTGTTCACGATAGCGAGTGCGGAAGCGATGAATCGCCTGCTCGTCGAGCAGCACCTCGCTCATCGGCTTGAGCGCGAGCCCATCCCGTCGGCCGGTCGAACGCTGGGTCAGCGGATCGAAGCTGCGCACGCCCTCGAGCGTGTCACCGAAGAAGTCGAGACGCAGCGGACTTGTCTCGCCGGAGGGAAAGACATCGACGATGCCGCCGCGGACGGCGAACTCACCGGCCTCGCGCACCGTATCGGTCCTGCCATAGCCGTTCTGGCCGAAGAACGAGATCAGACGGTCGAGCGAAATGCGGCCGCCGACTCTGACGCTCAGCACCCTGCCGCGAAACACCGTGCGCGGCGGCACGCGCTGGACGAGCGCATTGACCGTGGTCAGTACGATGCGTCGCGCCGCCGGCTCGGAGTCGAGATCGGCAAGCCGGGTCAGCGTATCGACGCGCCGGCTGACAATCTCGCTATTCGGCGAGGAGCGGTCGTAAGGCAGACAATCCCACGCCGGAAACGTCAGGACTTCGAGGTCGGGCGCGAAGAACGCGATGGCGGCGGCGAGCCGCGCCATGCGGCCGTCATCGGTGCAGATGTGAAGGATCTCACGAGCGGTATCTGCTGCCAGACTGGCGAGCACGAGCGCGTCGTGTCCCTCGGGCGCACCGTAGATCGCAACCGGTCGATGCGGCCGAAGCTCGGGAAGATCCTTCCAGGACCGCGAGAAACCGTCGGCGGCAGTCACGCGGGCCGAGCCGTATATCGGAAATCACGGAGCATACGCATGACGTCGCAATCATGATCAGGCGACGGCGCCGCGCGGCCGGTGATCCAATCGAAGAGATCACCATCATCACTGTCGAGGAGCGCCTCGTAGCGGTCGAGCTGCGCTTCGGAGAACGCGGCGAGATGTCGCTCGGCGAACGATCCGAGCAGCAGGTCGGTCTCCTTGGTGCCGCGATGCCAGCTGCGAAACAGCAGGCGCTTGCGGCGGATGTCGGACATGTCGGTCATCGGCCACCGAGAGAAATCTGGAATGAAACCATCATATAGCGCGCAGCTTGCCCGCCGTCACCTGCACCTCCGCTTTCTATCGGTGCCGGCAGCGAGGTTCGCGCGATGCTGGCCCAAGGCCAAGCTTTACCGGCACGGAATTTCCGGCATGCTGACGGCGCCATGTCCGATCGAGAGGTGCAAACGCTTGCGTCCCGAGGTTCTGTTTCCGCTTTATGCGCCGGTGATCACGCTTCCGGGCGTCGGTCCGCGTCTGGGAAAGCTCTTCGAACGGCTTGCCGGACCTTCGGTCGTCGATCTGCTCTGGCATCTGCCGACCGGGATCATCGACCGCCGTCTCTCCCCCAAGGTGCGCGAGGCATCCGCGGGCACAATCGCAACGCTCACCGTCCAGGTCGACGGCCATCTGCCGGGCCATGGCAAACGTCCCTACCGCGTGCGCTGCCGCGATGACACCGGTTTCCTTCACCTCGTCTTCTTTCACGCCAAGGCCGACTACCTCGCGCGCCAATTGCCGCTCGGGGCGACGCGAATCGTCAGCGGCCGGGTCGAGCATTTCAACAATGAGATCCAGATCACTCACCCGGACTACATCCTGTCCCCTGAAGAGGCGAGCCAGCTCAAAGCGATCGAGCCGGTCTACGGACTAACCACCGGTCTGACAGAGCGAAGACGCACTTGCCCCGTCCGCGCTGGCGCGCCAACGCCTCGCTTACGACGAATTGCTTGCAAATCAATTGGCGATTGCGCTGGTGCGCGCGAGCAACAAACGCCTGCCCGGCCGGCGAATCACTGGCGATGGCCGGCTACGGCGCCCGACGATCGAGGCCTTGCCCTTTCGTCTGACAGGTTCTCAGCTCCAGGCCCTTGCCGAGATCGACGGCGACATGGCCGCCCCGGCCCGCATGATGCGCCTCCTCCAAGGCGATGTCGGCTCAGGCAAGACGGTCGTTGCCTTGCTGGCGATGCTCAACGCCGTCGAGTGCGGCGGACAGGCAGTGCTGATGGCGCCGACCGAGATTCTTTGCCGGCAGCACCTGGCGACGATCGAGACGCTGGCTGCGCTTTCCGGCGTCGCGGTGACCCTTCTCACCGGACGCGAGAAGGGCCGGGCGCGCCGGGATATCCTCGACAGTCTAGCGAGCGGTGCGGCGCAGATCGTCATCGGGACGCACGCGCTCTTTCAGAGCGAAGTCGCCTTCCATGATCTCGCCCTTGCCGTCATCGACGAGCAGCACCGCTTCGGCGTCGAGCAGCGCATGGCCTTGTCGGCGAAGGGTAGTGCCGTGGACATCCTGGTGATGACTGCAACGCCCATCCCGCGCACCTTGCTGCTGACTTCCTACGGCGACCTCGACGCCTCGCTGCTGCGCGAGAAGCCGGCGGGTCGTAAGTCCATCGCCACGCGTACCATTCCGCTGTCACGGCTTGACGAGGTCGTCGCCGCGGCGGAGCGCGCCCTCGCCCGCGGCACGAAAATCTATTGGATCTGCCCGCTCGTCGAAGAGTCCGAGATGGTCGACCTCGCCGATGCGGAGGCGCGCTACGCGCAGCTCTCTGCACTGTTCGGCAACCGCGTCGGACTTGTCCACGGCCGCATGAAGGGACCGGAGAAGGACCGTGTCATGGCCGCGTTCGCCGAGGGCGATGTCGGTCTTCTCGTCGCCACGACGGTTGTCGAGGTCGGCGTCGATGTGAGGAAGGCGACGATCATGGTGATCGAGCACGCCGAACGCTTCGGTCTTGCCCAACTTCATCAGCTGCGCGGGCGGGTCGGCCGTGGCGACGCCGCATCGAGCTGTCTTCTCCTTTATGCCGCCCCGCTCGGCGAGACGGCAAAGGCGCGGCTTTCGATCATGCGCGAGAGCGATGACGGCTTCCGCATCGCCGAGGAGGACCTGCGACTGCGCGGCGGCGGCGAGCTGCTCGGCACAAGGCAAAGTGGCATGCCCGAGTTGCGGCTCGCCGATCTCGCCTCGCATCAGGATCTTCTGGCGATCGCGCAAGACGACGCCCGTTTGATCCTGACCCGCGATCCCGAGTTGAAGTCGCCACGCGGCGAAGCCCTGCGCACGTTGCTCTATCTGTTCCAGCGCGACGCGGCGGTTCGTTTTGTCCGTGCCGGCTAACCCAAGGACGAATTGACGTTCTCCGAGCGCGGCTCGACGGCGACCGGCCGCGCGGCGGCGCGCGGGGGCGGCGCGACGATGCCGCCGGAGATGACGAATTTTATGCCCTCCTCGACCGTCATGCCGAGGACGACGACGTCGCGACGCGGCACGTGGACGAGGTAGCCCGAGGTCGGGTTCGGCGTTGTCGGAACGTAGACATTGACCGAATCCTCATGCGTCAGCTCCTTGATCTCGCCTTCGGTGCGCCCCGTGATGAAGCCGATCGTCCACATCTCCCGGCGCGGCCACTCGACCAGCACGACCTCGCGGAACGTGTTCGACTGCTTCGAAAGCACGGTTTCGAAAATCTGTTTCATCGCGCCGTAGAGGCCGCGGATCAACGGCATGCGAGCGAGCAGCCGGTCGCCGATGCGCAGCAGACGCCGCCCGACATAGCCCGCTGTCAGCGCGCCGATCAGCGTCAACCCGATAACGACGGTCACCAGCCCGAGCCCAGGGACATGGACGGGCAAGTAATTCGTCGGATTCCAATGCGCCGGAATGAGCAGTGCGACGCGGCTGTCGACGAAGTCGACGAACAGCCAGGCGAGGTACAGCGTCAGGCTGACCGGCCCGGTCACCAGGATGCCGGCAATGAAGTAGGCGCGCAAATGCTCGCGCAAACGCAGTCGCGGCTTCTTACGGCCTGCGGCAGCGATGGGAGACGGGATGACCAACGATTTGCTCCGTAAGGGAAATGACGGTGTTACTCTACCTCAGATCGAGACCTAGACGGGCAAAACATGGCTCGAGGAAGGCAAAGCGTTCGCGAAGCGTCGCTGCCGGACACATTCTCGGCAGCCGGCGGCCCCCGCGCCTTTGCGTTATCGCGTCATGGTGATTGGCCAGGTCCGAACCTGCGCAGTCTAATGAACTGGAATGGAAGGATGCCAGTCATGATGCAGCCGCGCCTGCTCGCTCTCGCAACCGCAGTACCGCCTTATGCGCTGCACCAATCGGACGTGCGGGCACGGGCTACTCGTCTCTTTGCTAGTGCCGGCGACGAAGTCAAGCATTTGCTGCCGGTGTTCGAGAATGCCGGCATCGAGACGCGCTATTCCTGCGTGCCCATCGAATGGTACGACGAGGACGCTGGCTGGAAGGAACGCAACCGCATTTATCTCGACAACGCCGTCGCGCTGCTCGAACAAGTCACCCGCGCCTGTCTCGATCAAGCCGCTCTTCCCGCCGAAGCCATCGACGCGATCGTCGTCGTCTCCACCACCGGCATTGCCACGCCGAGCCTCGATGCCTTGCTGATGGAGAGGCTGGGTTTGCGCCGCGACGTGCAGCGCCTGCCGATTTTCGGTCTCGGTTGCGCCGGCGGTGTGCTCGGCCTGGCGCGCGCCGGCGCGCTGGCGCGCGCGGCGCCCGACAGCCGCGTGCTGTTCCTCGTCGTCGAGCTGTGCGCCCTGTGCTTCCGCAAGGACGATTTCTCGAAGAGCAATATCGTCGCCACAGCACTGTTCGGCGACGGCGCGGCGGGCATGATCCTGTCCAGCGATGGCGAGGGCCCACGCATCGGTCCCGCCGGCGAGCACACCTGGCCGCAATCGCTCGACATCATGGGCTGGTCGGTCGAGGAGAACGGGCTCAAGGCCCTCTTCTCGCGCGACATCCCCGCCCTCGTGCGCGGCAAGCTGCGCTCCGCCGCCGAGAGTTTCCTCGCCAGAAATGGGCTCAGCCTCGATGATATCGCCGCCTTCGTCTGCCACCCCGGCGGCGCCAAGGTGCTGACCGCCCTGGAGACGGCGTTCGGCCTCGCCGACGGCACCCTCGTCGAGGGGCGCCGCGTCCTCAAGGATTACGGCAACATGTCGGCGGCGACGGTCTTCTTCGTCCTCGAGCGCGTGCTGCGTCACCGCATCAGGCGGCGCATGCTGCTCAGCGCGCTCGGGCCGGGCTTCACCGCCGGCTTTCTCGTTCTCGACGACCGGTGAATACCGTCCTCATCGTCGTCGCGCTGGTCGCGCTGCAACGCCTTGGCGAGCTGGTCTACGCGGCGCGCAATACCCGACACCTGAAACAGTGCGGCGCCGTCGAACATGGCAGAGGCCACTATCCTCTCCTCATCGCGCTGCACGCCGGCTGGCTGATTGCCATTGTCGCCTTCGTCCCGGCCGAAGCCGCGATCGACTGGCTGCCGCTCGGTCTTTTCATCCTGCTGCAGGCGGCACGGCTGTGGATCGTCGTTACGCTCGGGGCTTATTGGACCACCCGCATCATCACGCTGCCGAACGCGCCGTTGGTCCGGCGCGGACCCTATCGTCTCATCCGCCATCCCAACTATCTCGTGGTCATCGGCGAGTTCGCCCTACTCCCTCTCGTCTTCGGCGCCTGGCAGATCGCCGTCGTCTTCTCTATCCTCAATCTCGCGCTGCTCGCGTGGCGCAGACGGGTGGAGGATGAAGCGCTCGCCGGTCGCCGCGTGATCGCGCGTTGAACCCGGATCGCCTAGGTCTAGGATGAGCTTGAGATGATTCGCCCGACCGCGACCCTCGCCGCGTTGCTCTTATGCGCAGTAGCCGCTGGACCGGTGCGCGGCGAAAGCGCGGTGGATGTCGCTCTCGTTCTGGCCGTCGATGTCTCGCTCAGCATCGATGCCGAGGAATTCGCGCTGCAGCGGGCCGGCTATGCGGCGGCGTTCCGCAGCGAGCGGATCGTCGCCGCGATCACCGGCGGGAGCGTCGGCGCCGTGGCGGTGACCTATCTGCAATGGTCGGGAGCGCGCGAGCAGCAGCAGGTCCTCGGCTGGCGCCTGATCCGCGACCGCCTCAGCGCTGCCCGCTTCGCCGACGAGTTGGCGGCTACCGGACGCGTCGTCGCCGGCGGCAGCACGTCGCTGAGCGGCGCCATCGAGGCCGCCGGCCGATTGCTGCGCGAGAGTGGCTACGCCGCCGACCGCCGCATCATCGACATCTCCGGCGACGGCTCCAACAACAGCGGGAAACTGCCGAATTTCGCGCGCGACGAGGCGATCGCCGGCGGGTTCACCATCAACGGTCTCGCCATCCTCAAGAACGAGCCGTTTCTCGACGCCTATTATGCAGCCAATGTCATCGGCGGACGCGGCGCGTTCGTGATGACGGCGCGCGACTTCGACGACTTCGCCGAGGCGATCCTGGCAAAGCTCATCCGCGAGGTCGCTCTGTTGCCGGCGGAGTGAGACAGCGCAAAAGACCGATATGCGCCGCAATCATGGTTATCCGCCGGTTAAGCATCACTCCGCGCTCGAGAATTTGCCGGTAAGCCGTTCAGACTTCACGATAATCCCCGTCGCATCGGACAGCACGACATCTCCTCGGCATCCACGTTCGCTTAACGATTTCGCCTTACACTGGCGGCCGCTTCCATTGCGAGGTCATCAGCAGCTTCATGACGGCGCCGACCGAGACTCCGTTTCCCGTTCCCTGGCCACGCACCGCCGCGTCGATCGATCCCGCGGTGCTCAAGGGGATTCGCCAGGCGAGCCAGTCGACGCATACCGATTTCGGGTATCTGATGGCGCAGGCGGCGCAGGAAAGCGGATTTCAAAGCAACGCCAAGGCATCGACGAGCAGCGCCACCGGGCTCTTCCAATTCATCGACTCGACCTGGCTCGACATGGTGCGCCAGCACGGCGCCAAGCACGGCATCGGCCAGCTCGCCGAGCAGATCACCAGCGACGCCTCCGGGCGCCCCCGCGTTGCCGACCTGATCATGCGGGAGCGTATCCTAGCGCTGCGCAAGGACCCGCGGATCTCGGCGGCCCTCGCCGGCGAGTTCGCGCAGGACAACAAGATGGAGGTCGAGCGCGCGCTCGGCCGGCCGGCCGGCAAGACCGATCTCTATCTCGCCCATTTTCTCGGTGCCGGCGGCGCTACCGAGATACTCAAAGCCATTCGCCAGGACGGCACGAAACCAGCCGTCGATATTCTTCCCGAGGCGGCGTCGGCCAACCGTTCGGTATTCTTCGACACCAAGACCGGGGAGCCGCGTACCGTTGCCGACATCTACCGCAATTTCTCCAACCGCATCGAGAAAAGCGCAACCGCGTATCGCCCGCTCGGCGCAGCCATCGCCGCTTCGTCAGCCACCAATGGGGTCGCGGACGCGGACGGCAGCGTGACTGTTGCCGGTCGCTTCGACCACCGCCGCCTCGCTGCGCCCCTCGCCACCTTCAATGCGATGATGCTCGTTGCCATCAAGCTCCTCGGCGGCAATTCGACCTTGGCACCGACGCCAGGCAATGGCGAAAGCAACCCAACTTCCGTCGCCGGACTCGGCTGCACCAAGCGCCATGATGGCGGGGCCGCTTAACCTGCCCCCCGCGGCGCATCAAACGCGCCGAGGCCGATCACGCTCAACATGAGCCGATGCCCTGCCGGCTGACGCGATAGCGTTGGTTGACCGCGATTTCGCCGCCGCCTATTGTCCGCGCGCCGTCCAGGGAGCCCGTAGCTCAGTCGGTAGAGCACTTGACTTTTAATCAAGGTGTCGCGGGTTCGATTCCCGCCGGGCTCACCAAGGATCGCAGGGGTTGAGGCGGCATTCCGGCGCCACGTCGATGTCGCTCCTGATCGAGCGATCTTCCCGGATAAAAATCCTCGGACTAATCGCGTACATCCTGCCGTTACCAATGGAGCGCATTGATTCGCGACGCTATGGAATGCCCGGTTTCAACTGTATGGAGAGCAACCATGAAACCCGTTGCGTTGAAGCTTTCGATGGTCATCGGTCTGCTGGCGCTGGCCGCCTGCGGAGAAAGCACCGGTGACCGTGCGCTGAGCGGCGCCGGAATCGGCGCGGCCGCCGGCGCGGTCGGCGGTGCGTTGGTTGGCGCCCCGCTGGCCGGTGCGGCGATTGGCGCCGGCGTCGGCGCCGGCACCGGTGCATTGACCAGCCCGAGCCAGGTCGATCTCGGCAAACCGGTCTGGGAGCGCTAAAGCGCGCTGCTGTCGCCGTCTCGCATGGCGATCCCTGATACGAAGCCCCGCCCTCACGGGTGGGGCTTCTCTCGTCAATTCAGCGGGTCGCGGTTGGCGCTTATCGTTTGAAATTGCGCAAATCGCGAGCGGAGATGCGGATATTGGCGTCCGCGTCCAATTGCCGTACCCGGATCTTCTCTTCGGCAATCCGTTCGAAATTGGTCCGATTGAGGTGGAAATACTCCACGCATTGCTCTGCCTTAGGTCGCGCGTCGATCAAACCGTGAAACACGCGCCGCGGGACGAACACCTTGCCCTCGTAGTCACCGAGCCGGACGTCGAACTCGACCGCCTCCTCGCTGTCGTTCCAACGCGCTTCCTCCGGAAAGATGAACATGCGGCGATGATACCACGGCACTCGAGGGGCAATCTGATGTTAACCCTCGTCCTCTACTCAAAGGGGATGACGGCTCGATTCCATCGACGGCTTGGCCCACCGACGCGCTTGCGCGCCGCAGCGCGAGGCGCGGCCCTCGTCCTCGGCTTCCTCGTCGGGCTATTGGGAGAGGCACTAGCGGCCGATTCGGCGCATCTTTACCCGAAGCTCTTCGGCACCAACGAGACGCGCTCGGACAATATCAAGACGTTCCCGAAATGGACCGACATGCTGTCGCGTCATAACAGCGAGCAGAAGCGCGGCGACCCGCCCTGCACGCCGACTCGGTTTTCGCGGTGCTCGGTGGCGGATTGGCTGGCCTTTCTCGAGGGCGAGAGGCGAAAGGACCGTAGCGCGCAGATGACGGATGTGAATGCCTTCCTCAATCTGCACCCGTACATCCTCGATAAGCTCAATTACTGGCAGACCCCCCGCGAGTTCGCGATGCATGATGGCGATTGCAAGGATTACGCAATCGCCAAGTACTTTTCCCTCAAATTTCTCGGCTGGCAGGATGATGAGCTGCGGGTCGTCGTCGTGCAGGATCTAAATCTCAGGGTGGCGCACGCCGTCCTCGCCGTTTATATCAACGATGCGATCATGATCCTGGACAATCAGGCGCGCCAAGTCGTCCGCGCCGACAACATCAGGCACTATCAGCCATACTACTCGATCAACGAAACATCGTGGTGGCTTCACAAACCCTAATCGCCTCTTGCCTAGCGAGCATGCGCTGATGCTCGCCAGCTATCTTGCCGAGTATGGATATCTCGTCGTAGCGGTCGGTGCCTTTGTCGAAGGCGAGACGATCCTTCTCCTCGCCGGCTACGCGGCGCAGCAAGGCGCGCTTGATGTCCGCCTCGTCCTGCTGCTCGGCTTCCTCGGCGCCTTTGCCGGCGACCAGCTGTGGTTTCATCTTGCGCGGCGCCACGGCTCGCGCTGGCTTGAACGCCGCCCGCATCTCGTTGCGAAGGCGACGAAGGCCAGGCAGCTGCTCGAGCGCCATGCGACACTATTCATCCTGAGCTTCCGTTTCATCTACGGGTTGCGCAATCTCGGCGCAGTAGCGGTGGCACTGAGCAACGTCTCAACCCAACGTTTCTTGCTGCTGAACGCCACAGCCGCGGCGCTGTGGTCGGTACTGGTCATCGGCGCCGGCTATCTCTTTGGCGAGGCCGCCGCCGCCATGCTCGACCAACTGGCGAGCATTCAAAAGCAAGTACTGGCGATCGCTGCCTTGCTCGCGTGCGCGGCCATCGCCTCAATCGTGCTACGGCGCTGGCTCTTACGCAAACTTTCGTAGCGCACGCACGGTTTATCGATTGCGACAAGATTGGGCGTGCACCGGATCGGCCCATCTGCTAAGAGCGGCGGCCATGGCACTGACCCGCCGCGTTTTTCCGCTCGTCCTGCTCCTCGGCCTCGGCCTCGCGTTCGGCCCGCGCGCCGTTGCGCACGCCTTGGTCATCGAGGCTTCGCCGGCAATCGACAGCAGCGTCACCGGACCAGGGGTCGAATTCGTGCTTCGCTTCAATAGCCGCCTCGACCGCGATCGGTCGCGCCTGATCCTGATCGGACCGGATGGCGTGAATCGCCGTCTCTCGGTGTCGCACGACAGCTCTTTGGATACTCTCAAGGCGAACGCAAGCGCACTAGCTCCAGGATCCTACAAGCTACGTTGGCAAGTCCTCGCCATCGATGGCCATATCACGCGTGGCGATATTCCTTTCCGCATCACCCCGCCGTAATTCGCCGCCAATGGCGCTGCTGCTCGATCTCTTCGGCTTCCTCAGCGTCGTCTTGCGCGGACTCGCTCTGGCCGCGCAGTCGCTGACCGTCGGTGGCGTCGCTTTTCTTCTCCTGCTGGCCGGGCCGCTCGCCGGCGAGCTCGGCTCGACTGGCAAGGTCATAATCAAGCGCAGTCGTTTGCTGCTGGGCTTTAGCGCCGTCGGCTTGGCGATCGTCGTGGCAATTTCCGTAACGATCGAGGGCACGATCCTCGCCGATACGGTCGGTCTGACGATGAGCGAGACGATCGGTGCCGCTTTCGTTGTTTCGGCGGTCGCCGTCATTGCCGCTGCGCTGTCGATCGCCTGGCTTTGCCTGGGCACGCGCAATAGCGCCTTCACCGGGCTATCATTGTTCGGTCTCGCTTGCGTTATTCTGGTCGCGCAGACCGCGACCAGCCATGCCGTGGCACAGCTCGATGACCGGCTTCCTCTCGCCGCCGCCGAACTGCTCCATCAAGCCGGTGCTGCGGTCTGGATCGGCGGCATCCCGTATCTGCTGATCGCGCTGCACGAATGCCGCGACGTCAAATCGTGGCGCCGCGTCGGCAAGCGCTTCTCCCATATGGCGATGGCGAGCGTGGCTGTGCTGGTGACCGCCGGGCTGGCGATGGCCGTTGTCTATACGGGGTCGCTAGCAGCGATCTACGGGACCACTTACGGTGTCATGGTGACCACCAAAGTCGCTCTTCTCGGCTTTCTGCTGCTGCTCGGTGGAATGAACTACCTCATGGTCGAGCATCTCGCCGGCAACCCGGCAACGCCGCTGCTACGGCTGCGCCGCTTCGCCGAGGCGGAGATCGGCATCGGCATCACGTTGTTCTTTGCCGCCGCCTCGCTGACTTCGCTGCCGCCTGCGGCCGACCTTCCCAACGAACGGGTCAGCCTCGCCGAAATCGTCGAACGGATGACGCCGCAATGGCCGCGGCTCAGCAGTCCCGATCATGCCGATCTTGCGATCCCGGCGCTGCAGGCGAAGCTCGACGCCGAAGCGATGCGGAACCTGCATATGGCGCAAGCCTTCGTGCCCGGTGCCGGCGACTTGCCGCCGCGCAATGCCGAAGACATCGCTTGGTCGGAATACAACCATCATTGGTCCGGCCTGATCGTCGTCGCAATCGGCCTCCTCACGCTTGCCGAACGCAGCGGCCACGCGCCGTGGGCACGCAACTGGCCGCTGCTCTTTCTCTTCCTCGCCGGCTTCCTGTTCCTGCGCTCGGACCCCGAAACCTGGCCCCTAGGCGACATCGGATTGATCGAGAGCCTGCGCGATCCCGAGGTCGTCCAGCATCGCCTTTTCGTACTGCTTATCGTCGGCTTCGGAATCTTTGAGTGGCGCGTGCGAACGGGACGCGCGACCTCGCCGAAGGCCGCCCTCGCCTTTCCGCTGATCTGCGCCCTCGGCGGCGCTCTGCTCCTGGCGCATTCCCACGCCGTCATCAACGCCAAGGAGCAGCTTCTCATCGAGCTGTCGCATGTTCCCCTCGCCTTGCTCGCGGTCGCGGCGGGTTGGGCACGGTGGCTCGAATTGCGCGTCGATCCGCCGGTCGGCAGAATCGCCGCCTGGGTCTGGCCATTCTGCCTGGTTCTCATCGGTCTCGTGCTGCTGAATTATCGCGAGGCGTGACGAGCATGAACGGCACGAGAACGAAGGCGCCATGTTAGCCCGCAGCATCGCCTGGGTGGTTGCAGCGAGCGTCCGCTACGCTGCCGCCATCATATCGATCTGCATCGTCGGCGGAATCCTGCTCGGCACTTACGCGATGACGCATCTCAGTGTGGACACCGACACCAACGATCTCATCTCGCCGGATTTGCCCTGGCGCAAGCGCGAGGCGGAGTTCGATCGGGCCTTCCCGCAGAACGTCGATCTCCTCGTCATCGTCATCGATGCGGCAACTCCCGGCCAAGCCGAAGATGCCGCCCGTACCCTGACGCAATGGTTGCGCGACCGGCCGCAACTTTACAGGACGGTCAGGCGACCTGATGGCGGCGAGTTCTTCACGCGCAACGGTTTGCTCTTTCTTCCTGTCAACGAAGTGCAGGATGTTGCCGATCAACTGATCGCGGCACAGCCTCTGCTCGGCGCCCTCGCCGCCGATCCCAGTCTTCGCGGGTTGTTCTCGGCGATCAGCTTGGCGCTGGAAGGTGTCAAGAAGGGGGAGATCAAGCTTTCGGCGCTCGACGCGCCGCTCACCGCCCTTGCCGATTCCATCGAGGCGGCGGTCGCGGGACGCCCGCATCATCTATCATGGGAGAGCGTGTTCACCGGACGCGCGCCGCAGCCGCAGGAATTGCGACGCTTTATCCTCGTTCAGCCCGCCCTCGATTACAGCGCACTCGAACCGGGCGCGAAGTCGAGTACCGCCATCCGTATTGCCGCCCATGAATTCGGCTTGACGCCGGAGCACGGGGTCCGTGTCCGCCTGACCGGGCCGGTCGCGCTCGCCGATGAGGAATTCAGCACCGTCACACAGGGCGCCGGCAGCGCGACGCTGGTGTCCTTTATTCTCGTCGCTATCATTCTTTTCATCGCTCTGCGCTCGTGGCGGATCATCGTCGCCATTCTTGCCACGCTCCTCGTCGGCCTCGTGGCAACGGCCGCCTTTGCCGCGGCTGCGATCGGTTCGCTCAACCTTATTTCCGTCGCCTTCGCGGTTCTCTTTATCGGCATTGCCGTCGACTTCAGCATCCAATTCAGTATCCGCTATCGCGACGAGCGCCATCAAGTCGGTGAACTCGACCTAGCCGTGAGGCGCGCCGGCAGCGGCATCGCCGGTCCTCTAACGCTTGCCGCAACGACCACTGCCGTCGGTTTTTTCTCCTTCGTGCCGACCGACTATTCCGGTGTCTCCGAGCTGGGACTGATCGCCGGGACAAGCATGGTGATCGCCCTCGTTCTGAACTTTACCATGCTCCCCGCCGCGCTCAAGCTCTTGCGGCCTCCCGGCGAGCCGGAGCCGGTGGGTTATGTCGGGGCTGGTGCGATCGACGAATTCCTGCTGCGGCGGCGACGTCTCGTCATTGCTCTCACCGTCGTTATCGCCGCCGGTTGCCTCGCCCTTCTTCCGCATTGGCGCTTCGATTTCAATCCGCTCAATCTCAAGGATCCGAAGACCGAGTCGGTGGCGACCCTGTTCGACCTGATGTCCGACCCCTCGACGACGCCCTATACGATCGACGTGCTGGCGCCTTCGATCGCCGCCGCGGATGAGCTCGCGCACCGGCTCGAAGACCTGTTGGAGGTGTCGCAAGTCGTCACCATATCGAGCTACATTCCCGATGGTCAAAGCGAGAAACTGGCGATTCTCCGTGACGCCGAGTTGCTGCTCGGTCCCACCTTGTCACCGCCGCAAACTGTGCCGCCACCCGACGACGCCGAAAACCTCGCCGCGCTTCAGGCCTGCGCCCGTAGCCTCGCAGATGTCGCCGGCAACGCCGACACCGGCCCCCGCCGATCTCCGGCGCGCCTGGGTGACCGAAGATGGCCGCGCGCGGCTCGAGGTGTTTCCAAAGGGAGATCCCCGCGACAACGCTGTCCTCGAGCGCTTCGTTGCTGCGGTGCGGACTATCGCACCCGACGCCACGGGAACACCGGTAACGATACAAGAGTCTGGCCGCACGGTGGTCGACGCGTTCACCCGCGCCGGCACGATCGCGATCACGGCGATCACGCTCCTCCTCCTCGTCATCCTGCGACGCCCTCGCGACGTGCTGCTCGTGCTCGTGCCGCTCCTGCTGGCCGGATTGCTGACCGGCGTAACCAGCGTATTGCTCGATCTACCGCTCAATTACGCCAATATCATCACCTTGCCGCTATTGCTCGGCATCGGCGTGGCCTTCGATATCTATTTTGTCATGCGTTGGCGTGCCGGTATGGATGGGACGCTTGCTGACGATCGCACTCGGCTTTGTGCTGCTCTGCACGCTCTTCGTGCTGCCAGCCTTGCAAGGCGAGGTGCTCAAGCGGTAGCGAGCAGCCTACCCTGTGAATGAATACTGTCATCAGCGGACGGCCCCGCGCGCAACGATATCGCTGTAGCTGATCAGGTTGATCCCGCTCTCGACGATGCGCCGGCGCACCGCCCCGCTCAGCAGGGCGCCAAACTCCTCGACATGACGGTAATTTGGCATCGTCCGCGCCAACGCGCTGCTCGGGCGTGAGGCGGGGTGGAAATAGACTTCGCTGACCCCGTCGGGCAAGTGCGGGAGCAAGCTGAGAAACCGCGCCTCCGTCATCGCGCCACTCCAGGCGAGCCCGAATAGTTGATCGTTGACGGCGATGCCGGCGCGCATCAGCCGTCGCCGCAGCAGGCGGACCCATAGCGCGAGCAGTCGCGATGCCACGCGTTCAATGATTGGCTGCACGGCGCCGGCTCGACGGAGCGGCGCGAACGGCTCGGCCGGCACGCGCATCGCCGTCATCCCGTATTCGCGGCCGATCGCCACGATGAGCCCTGCGACCGTGGGGTGAAGGTGCATATGCTTGTGCGCGTTGACGTGGTCGAGCGTCAATCCGGTCGCGCGAAAGGCCTCGAACTGCGCGCGGATCTCGAGCGCGAGCTGCCGCCGCACGCGCGGCAGGAGGAAAAAGCGGAAACCGGCCCGAACCATCCGGTTGTCGAAACCTCCGGATTCATCGACGAGATCGCAGATCGAGTCCGGCGGTGAAGCTGGCTGTCCTTCGACCAGCACGAGATGCAGCCCAACCCGCAGGCTGGGTAACCGTTGGGCTCGCGCCACGGCGTCTTCCGCCGCCGGCGCACCGACCATCAAACTGGCACAGGTCAAGACACCGTCGCGATGGGCGGTTTCGACCGCTTCGTTAACTGCTGCGTGGAGGCCGAAATCGTCAGCGCAAACGATGAGTCGTTTCAACTCGCCATCTGCCGTTCGCGCAGGAAATGGAAGAATTCCACCCCTTCACGCAGGCGCCGCTTCATCATCGTCGGGCTGCGCACCATCTCGTTGACGATCGAGGCGATCTTGCTGGTGCGGAAGTAGAAGCGCTTGTAGAAGACCTCGACCGAATCGAAGATCTCGCCATGCGAGAGATGCGGGTAGTTGAGCGGGGCGATCTGCACCCCATGCTCGTCGATCAGCTCGGCATGCTCGGTGTCGAGCCAGCCGTTCTCGACTGCCTGCTTGTAGAGGAACGTGCCGGGATACGGCGCCGCCAGCGAGACCTGGATGGTGTGCGGATTGATTTCCGTCGCGAACTTGATCGTCTGCTCGATCGTCTCCTTGGTCTCGCCCGGAAGACCCAGGATGAAGGTGCCGTGGATGGTTATGCCGAGTTCGTGGCAATCCTTGGTGAATCTCTTGGCGACGTCGATCAGCATACCCTTCTTGATGTTATGCAGTATCTGCTGATTGCCGGATTCGTACCCAACGAGAAGCAGGCGCAAGCCGTTATCCTTGAGCACCTTCAGCGTCGCGCGCGGAACATTGGCCTTGGCATTGCAGGACCAGGTGATCCCCATCTTGCCGAGCTCGCGCGCGATCGCCTCGGCGCGCGGCAGATCGTCCGTGAAGGTGTCGTCGTCGAAGAAGAATTCCTTGACCTGCGGAAAATTCTTCTTGGCAAGCGCGATCTCCTCGGCGACGTGGCGTGGGCTGCGCGTGCGGTAGCGATGCCCGCCGACGGTCTGCGGCCAGAGGCAGAAGGTGCAGCGCGACTTGCAGCCGCGCCCGGTGTAGATCGAGATGTAGGGGTGTTGGAGATAACCGATGAAATAATCCTCGATCTTGAGGTCACGCTTGTAGACCTCGGTCACGAAGGGCAGCTTGTCCATATCCTCGAGGATCGCCCGATCGAGATTGTGCGTGATCGACCCCGATGCATCGCGATAGGAGATGCCGTCGACCTTGTCGAGCGGCCGCCCCTCGGCGATCTCCTTGATGGTGAAATCGAACTCGTTGCGCGCGACGAAATCGATCGCCGGCGCCCCCTGCAGACTCTCCGCCGGCTCGACCGCCACCTTGGCGCCGACAAAGCCGATCGTCAGATCGGGATTGTGCGCCTTTAGAGCCGCTGCGACCTTGGCATCCGAGGCAAAGGACGGTGTCGAAGTATGAATGACGACGAGCTCGTAATCCTTGGCAAGGGGCAGGATCTCCTCGAGCTTGATACCGGCCGGCGGCGCGTCGATCAGCTTGCTGCCCGGGACGAGTGCCGCCGGTTGGGCGAGCCACGTCGGATACCAGAAGGAACGGATCTCCCGCCGCGCCTGATAGCGTGACCCGGCGCCGCCGTCGAAGCCGTCGAAGGATGGCGGTTGCAGGAACAGCGTCTTCATCATGCCCGACTATCTCCATTGGCGACGAG
>WNFI01579525.1_pt1 | contig 16946 bp, 12 predicted proteins | sample 5400471 | NCBI WGS metagenome assembly WNFI01 (sample SAMN13153348, study PRJNA577476) | soil metagenome | isolation source: 100 cm saprolite on Douglas fir-dominated hillslope | place: USA:California | collected 2013-09-17 | reverse complement strand
GCGCATCCACTGGTGCGAATTCTTTTTCAGCGTGGAGCTTTTACTGCCGCCGACACGAACCATACCGCCATCACATTAGTAGGCTTCGTAGTAGGCCTGACGCCCATGGCGATTAGCTTTATCCTGGCGCGGGCATTTGTCGCACTTCGCAAGAACCGCTTACTCCTCATTACCGCTACCTTCAGCATGGTCTCCAACGCCATCTTTGACTATATCTTTGCTCGCCTCTGGCAGAGTACTGGAATTGCGCTGGCCACCTCGGCAGTCTATTTTTGCGGCATGTTCATCCTGTTCTTCATGCTACGCCGCCTGATTGGTAAGCTCGACATTCTCACCCCTCCACCTGAGTTACTGCGGATGATACGGAAGTTGGACATAGGCTCCTTGTTCAGCATTCCCTATGGTCTGCGCCGGTGGATCACACGTGTTGGCATCATGATAGCGGTCTTCGCAGGCGGAGTGGTTGGTCTCATGCTGGACTCCCTCTCTACACTGCGTGGCGTTTTTGGATCAATTGTCATCCTCGCCTTGCTGCGCTATCCCTATGTACTGCTGATCGCCTGGGCGATGCTCGACGTATTCTTTGGCTCAACACTGCAAATCTTCAGCGGCAACCACCTCGATACGGCCTTGATAGTACCAACGTTGCTCCTGGCGGCCAGCATGCCAATCAAGCAAACTTTTAAGCGCATGCCTGCGCTCGCCTATCTGCTTGTCTACCTCTTATGGGTGTTTGCCGGCATCGGAATATCTCCTCTCGGCGTTGGAACATTCCTGACGTCATGGACTATTTACCTGAGTTATGTGGCAGTTGGAGTGTTGACGATAAATGTGATCACCACGCGGCAGCGGTTGATAAGACTCATCGACGCAATCTTGCTACTGTCTGTGTTCATTGCGCTCTATGGTATCTACGGTTTCTTCACCAAACAAAACGGAAACTCGGATGCTACAACATCGCTCTTCCGTATTAGCTCAATTTTCGATGTGGCGCCAACGCTGGCTTTTTTTCTCTCGGTAGTAGTTCCACTCGCGTTCTACCGCACTCTCACACTGCAAGGCTTCAAGCGCATCGGTGGTTTGCTCATGCTCCTTGTCATTCTGGTGGCACTCGGGCTGACCTTCGCACGCGGCGCCTTTATCAGCGTTCCTCTGGGTATCATTATCATGGCTTTCTGTCTACCCTCACGGAAGATGAAAATCGGTCTGTTCAGGGGCTTGCTGGTATTAGCTGTTCTTACCGTCCTACTGCAGATCGTGGGCAATGTTCCTATCTTCAGTCGATTCTTGAATCCGGACCTTTTGACGCTCAATGGACGTACTTACCTCTGGCAGGCGCTGCTCAGCCATTTTGACCCAACATTAATTTTGGGCAACGGGCTCCAGGCTTCCAAGGTGTTGTTGGTTAATCTGCAAGCGCCTGTCAATGGCCATGGGGTGATTGGAACAGCACCACACGATCTCTTCATGGGAACCCTGTATGACCACGGTATCATTGGAGTGATCTTGCTTATACTGGTATTTATCGCACTGTTTGCCAGTTTGATAGGAAACATGCGAAAAACCAGCGGTGAGCATCGCATGGTATTCGCCATGGCATTAGCAGTTTTTGTCAGCGTGTTCGTGCAGTCTCTTGAGAGCAACGACTTCTGGATCCAGGCAGTCGGAATCTATGCCTGGATCGTCATGGCACTACCATTCGCACTCTGTTGGTCCGCGCCGCAACAACCATCTAATGCCTATGCAGAAGTTCTCGGCGGGTTCGCAGAGCCGCGAATAAGCGCAATACCACAAACAGAACGCGAACAGATTTCTCAAATGTAAAGCGAGGCTTCATTATTTTCTCATTTCTAGCACGAAACGCGAGACAATTGAGCAAGGAGTGATTTTGTGGAAGATCGTATTCGCCTATGTTTCATCGCTTTTCTGTTCTGGCCCGATGTCGGTGGTGCGCAGGTGAGAACGGAAAAACAAGCGCGTCAGCTCCAGGCGCTTGGACACGACGTGACTGTTGTCACTTTCCGGCATTATAGACAGTGGAAACGAAAAGAAATGCTCGATGGCCTTCCAGTTGTACGTGTGGGTGGCATATACAGGCGTAATGGGCAGCTAAACACTGGTAGGTTGGGATATCTGCCCAATATCGTCATGATGGTCCTGACGCTCTGGCGCTTGCGTCACTCCTACGACGTGATTCATGCTTTCCAGCTGTCACTGCCTGCTGCACTTATCGGCCAGCTCACACATAAACCAGTCGTTCTGAGCATCCAGAGTACGGGGCCAGGCGAGGCACGACGGATGCAGCTTGATGAGCATGGAGCGATGTTGATGGCCGACACCTTGAGCGAAACGTCCTTCCTGAAAGTCGAATTGAAAGACTGGGAGGCAGGCGCAGGTGATATCGGCCATCTTCCCCGATTGCCATTGGGCAAGGCAATGCTGAACTTCCTGCGCAAATCGAACGCATTCTACCAGATCCTCAGCACGCGCAGCTACTCCTACCTCACCTCGCACGGATTCCGCGCCGAGCAGATTGTCCATATTCCGGGTAGCGTCGATACGGAGAGATTCCAACCGGCACCAGAACGCCGTCCTGATCCAGCGAGACCAGAGCGCGATATCATCTGTGTAGCGCGGTTGGATTACGCCAAAGGAGTCGATGTACTGCTGCATGCGTGGGGAAGGATGCTACGTGAACCATCCGAATGGCGTGCGCACCTGAAACCCAGGCTGCGCCTGGTTGGCGATGGCAGGCTTAAGCCGCAAATGGAGTATATTGTTGCGGAACTAGGTATTCAGGACAGCGTGGAGTTTCTGGGATTGCGAACAGACGTCGTCGATCTCTTGCAACAATCCTGGGGTTTTGTGTTGCCTTCGCGCTGGGAAGGCATGTCTAACGCTTTATTAGAAGCTATGGCATGTGGCCTTCCCTGCGTGGCTACAAGCGTGAGCGGCAGTGAGGACATCATTTCTGAGGGCGTTAACGGCTTACTGGTCGAGCCGGAACAACCTGCTGAGATGGCCCAGGCACTGCGCCGCATCATAGAAGATACCGAACTTGCGCAACGATTGGGCCGGACGGGACGGGCAACCGTAGTCCGCGATTATCGGTTGATTTCCGTTGTCAAGCAGTGCCTGGAGGTTTATCGCTGCCTTCTCACAAGAGAGAAAAGCAGCAATCTTGCGTTAGCAATGAGGAGAGAGAAGTGAGCAATCCACGTATTTATATCACCATTCCTACCTTTCATCCATTGGTTGGTGGAAGTGAAACACAGACATTGGCACAAGCCCGAAACTTACGCGAGAGGGGGTATGCGGCAACCGTCATTACATTCCGCCACAACAAAATGTGGTTATCAGATGAAGTAATCCAAGGAGTGCCAGTTATCCGTATAGCCGGCGCTTTACTGGGAGGCAGGGAGAAACTACCAAGGCCAATTCAGCGGCTGTTGTACGGATTAGCCCTGCTGGTCTTGGGCTGGACACTTTGGCGCCAGCGCCAGTGCTATGATGTGCTGCACGTTTGTCAGCTCAGCTTGACGGTTTTGCCCGCAGCAATAGTGTGTTGGTTGACGGGCAAACCAATGCTCATTGTATTAGTTAGCGCAGCAGGACAGGCCTTGGGTAAGGTAACAAAGACGCAGAGCAAAGCTTCACTTATTGCCGGGCCGCTTGATGCTACCACATCATGGCTGCAAGTCGATCAGCAGACCCCTAGCGGTGGCGATTTAGAGGGATTGAAGCGCTTTGGGAGGCCTGTGGTACGACTTGTTCGCTATCTTCTACATCGGACACATACCCCGATAGTCATACTTAGTTCGCGTATGAGGGGCTACCTTGCAGCACACGACTTTAACCTACCTGACGTACAGCTCATTCCCAACGGAGTAGACATCACCCGTTTTGAATCTACTCATGCAGATACTTCTATCGGTGAACGAGAGCAGGTCGTCGTTTGCGTCTCTAAATTGCGCTATGAAAAAGGCATTGATGTGCTACTGCAAGCATGGCAACTGGTACATCAGCAGGCCCCGCAGGCACGGCTGATCATTGTGGGCAGTGGTTATCTCCAACCTCAACTTGAATGTATGGCCCATGCACTTGGTATCGCAGCCAGCGTCGAATTTGCGGGTCTACAGAGCGATGTACCAGCGCAACTCCACCGGGGCAGCCTGGCAGTGCTCCCCTCACGTTGGGAGGGCATGCCTAACGCCCTTCTGGAGGCGATGGCGTGCGGCCTACCCTGTGTGGCAACACGGGTCAGTGGCAGCGAAGATATTATTCAGCACGGAGTCAATGGCCTGCTTGTCGAGCCTGAAGATTATCAGGGCATGGCGCTGGCGCTTCTTACCCTCGTGCGTGATCCGCTGTTGACCCGGGAGTATGGTCAAGCCGCCCGCGAACTCATCGAAAGGCACTTTTCTCTTGAACGTATTGTGGATAAGTATGTGGAACTCTATCACAGAATTACGGATGGCCGATGGCAGGTCTCAGAGGATACGCCAACCTCTAAAACTTACCCTCTGTCGTCTTAGTAGTATCCGTGCTATGCCGTCAAAGCGCGGGGTACTTCTCGCCCACGAAAGGAATGGAAGCAATGTGTGGAATAGCCGGATTTATTGACGTAGAGCGGAGCCGGGAGAACGCGGAGCAGCTCATCGACCGCATGTGCCAGGTCATTCGTCACCGCGGGCCAGACGACCAGGGGGTATGGGTAGGTGACGGTGTGGCCCTGGGGACGCGCCGTCTCTCGATCATTGACCTTGCTGGCGGTCACCAGCCGATTTTTAACGAAGATCAGAGCGTGCTCGTGGTCTTGAATGGGGAAATCTATAACTATCGGGAACTGCAAAAAGACCTCCAGGCGCGTGGGCATCACTTCCGCACAAATAGTGATACCGAGGCCATCGTCCACGCCTACGAGGAGTACGGTGATGAGTGTGTCAGGCACCTGCGCGGCATGTTTACCTTCGCCATCTGGGACAGAAACCGCCAGCGTTTGCTGGCTGCCCGCGACCGCTTCGGGAAGAAACCTCTCAATTACTACTGGGATGGACAGAGGTTGATCTTCGGCTCGGAGATTAAATCCATCCTGGAAGCTGGTATTCCACGAGAAATCAATCATATCGCCCTGGATGAATACCTGGTGTATTCCTGTGTTCCCACGCCGAACACACTCTTCAAGGACGTCTTCAAGCTGCCTGCTGCTCACATCTTGATCTATGAAGATGGGCAAGTCAGCACGAAACGCTACTGGGAACTTCCCTTTACGCCAACCTGCCAGGACGATGAAGCAACGGCCATCGAGCGTACACTTGCGCTACTCAAAGAGGCGGTGGAAGTTCGTTTGATGAGCGAGGTGCCGTTGGGCGCATTTTTGAGTGGTGGAGTTGATTCGAGCATTGTGGTGGGGCTAATGAGTCAGATGATGTCCCAACCGGTCAAAACCTTCTCTATCGGCTTCGAGGAAGATGATTTTAGTGAACTTCCCTACGCCCGGCAGGTCGCGCAGCATTTCGGTACCGATCACCACGAGTTTTTTGTTCGGCCAGAACTTATTTCAGTGCTACCACAGTTGGTCTGGGCCTATGACGAACCCTTCGCGGATGCCTCGATGCTACCTACCTACTATGTCTCCAAGCTGGCGCGAGAACACGTCACCGTCGTTCTCACGGGCGATGGTGGTGACGAAATCTTTGGTGGCTATTCCCGTTATGCTGGTGAACTATCGATCCATCGCATTCCAGCGTTTTTGCGCTTCTTGCTAGGATGTGGTGGTATGCTTATGCCCGATGGTATGCGTGGTAAAAAACGCCTCAGCATCATGCGTGGTGACCTTGCCACACGCTATATGCAGCGCTTTATGACCTTCCCCGATGATTCACGTCCTTCCATGTATACCCAGGAATATTTTGCACTTGTGCGCGATCATAACCCATACGAACGACTCATCAGTGAATTCCATGCTGTATCACATCTCGATGTAACGGCACAGTTGCAGTACGTCGATGTACGGGCATATCTTGCCGATGATATTTTGGTCAAGGTCGATAAGGCCAGCATGTTCAACTCACTGGAGACACGCGCTCCCATGCTCGACCAGTACCTGGTTGAATATGTCGCATCCCTGTCCCCAACCATCCGCACACGCAATGGTGTGTTGAAGTACCTGCTAAAGAGGGTCGCTGCAGATCTGTTGCCTGCCGAAATTTTGACGAGACCTAAACAGGGCTTTGGGGTACCCATAAAGCACTGGTTCCGTGGTGATTTGAACGGCTATGCCTATGAACTGCTCCTTTCGCCACGGGCGCAACAACGCGGCATCTTTGATCCAGAGTTCAGTCGCAACCTATTACAAGCACACACCAGGACAGCACCGGTCAACCACAGCAGAGCAATCTGGACCTTACTTTGTCTGGAGCTCTGGTTCCGGACTTATATGGATGAGTCATCCATTTTTGTTGAGAAGAGTACGCAAATATCCATAACACGTGACCGCTAGTGGTCAGCGTTCCTGATTTATAGTTGTCATTCTAGAGCAAAGGAATAGTATTTGTTATGCCCTCCCAGGATGCCCAGCGGCAAACAACAAAGAAGCAATTGTGTGTCTTGATGGTCACAGGAGTCTACCCCACGGAGAAGCTTCCACATTTGGGCACGTTCATCAAAAGCCAGGTCGATTCGCTTATCGCAGCTGGCATTGAGGCAGAGGTTATACACCCAAAACCTGGGCCAGTACTGCTCCGTTATGCCAGGACAGCCACGCAGGTTTTTCTCAAGACGCTGGCAGGGCGTTTCGATGTTGTGCATGGACATTACGGGACGTGGTGCCTGGTTGCGCGTATGCAGTGGACCACACCTGTGGTTGCCTCTTTTCTGGGAACCGACTTATTAGGTATCGTGGCGGCTGATGGTGGTTTTAGCAGCAAGGGAGCGTTGTTTAACCGCATCAGTCGCTGGCTGTGTCGCCGAGTTGACGCCGTGATCGTTAAATCCGAGGGGATGAAAAAGACCTTATCGGGGGGCGACATCTTTGTCATTCCCAATGGTGTAGATTTTGAGTTGTTTCACCCCATTCCACGCGCGGAGGCCCGCCTTGCACTGCGCTGGGACCAGAATCGCTACTATGTTCTCTTCGGCAATGATCCCAAAAGACCTGAGAAAAATTTTCCGCTGGCGCAGGCTGCCGTCGAATCCCTGCGTAGCAGGGGGATATCTGCCGAACTGGTAGTCGCCTGGGGTCTACCACAAACAACACTAGTGCAGTACATCAATGCGAGCAACGCACTGATCCTCTCATCTATTGCTGAAGGCTCGCCCAATATTGTTAAGGAGGCGATGGCCTGCAATGTGCCGGTCGTCTCAACCGATGTTGGTGATGTGTCCAGGGTTATTGGGAACACCAGGGGTTGTAGCGTGTGCCCCCATGATCCCGAGGCATTAGCAGCGGCACTCGAACAGGCACTGCAACATACAGAGCCGACAAGCGGCAGGATGGATATCAGACACCTGGACCGTTCAGTCGTAGCAAGGCAGGTTATGGCAGTCTACGAACGAGTAATCAGTAAAAAAACAAAGTGGGAAGAAGAGATCTTTTACGAGAAAGAGACGCTCGACCATGGCAACAACCCGTAAAATACGGAGCGCTTTCCGGATTGCTCTTGGCGTTTTTCTCCTTGCTGTGCTTCTTCTGTCTATTCCCCTGGTTATACTTGTCAGCCAGAGATCCCAAGAGCTACGACAGCACGCAGCCGGCAAGACGCTCACCTTTACTCCGACTGTCATCCCGCTGTCTGCGCCAGAGATTGGCAATCCCTGGCGCGGACCGGTGTACTATGGTGTCGAGTCTCCGCCTCCCAATTGGCCACTCATTGATCACTATAACCGCTGGTGCTGGGGTGAAATTGAACCGAAAGAAGGGCAATATAATCTCGGCCTTATCGAAAAAGTACTCGCTGATGCCAAAGTCCACGGAGGAAAAGGCGGCTTTACGATTATGCCCGTGAATACGTCAGGCCAGACTGGCTCTTGTCTTCCACCTTACCTACGCAACCAAATTGGTGAGCCGCCTGACTGGAACAATCCATTGTACCTGAGTCGTTTACAAGCCCTGATTACGGCTATCTCTCAAAAATATGCAAATGATCCCCGTTTGGGCTGGGTAGATATTTTTGCCTATGGTAATTGGAATGAATGGAACCTGTCAGAATTACCTGGTGTGCCTGTTGGCACACCTGCCACTAAACAGGCAATCATCAATATGAATGTGCGAGCTTTTCCCCACCAACGATTGGTTCTTGATACAGATGCTCATTTACATGATGGTGGTGGGTATGACGCGTTAAGCTATGCCCTTAACCTTTCCCCCAGGATTGGTCTTCGCATGAACTGCCTGGGTTATCCTGCGATGGGAGGAGCAGTTGGTGACTTTGCAGCACTGCCTCTGGCACGGGATCGGTGGAAAACCGCACCAAGCATTGTTGAGTATTGTGGTGGACCAAGCTTTCAGGCAGCGCAAAACCAGATCACGCAGTATCATTTTGCATTAATTGGTGATGGGGCCGATAACATTAACTCCTTCAGTAGTTATAGCGCACCTGATCAAAATCTTATCATGCAAAATTACAAAACGTCTGGCTACCGCTTTATCTTAGATAGCCTCACTATCCCCTCTCAGATAGCGGCAGGAGGAGAATTTACTGTCATCGCACAATGGTCAAATGTAAACGTCACCCCGGCCTACAACCCCTGGAATATCATGGTGCAGCTACGAGGTGGTGGTGTATGGCAGGGCAAATCACATTTGGATTTACAAACGCTTCTTCCAACGAATACTTCGGGAAGAGATACTCCAAGAGCTGTGACTGATACTTTTCATTTACCAACCACGGTTCCTGATGGAAGTTACGCGGTTGCGATACAGATTGTTGACCCTGATAACTATTATGCGCCGCTCAACCTTGCCATCCAGGGGAGACAAACTGATGGCAGCTACATTTTGGGGACGGTACATGTCGGTGGATGACCTGGGCCAACGGTACACCTCACTCCTTACCTATTGCTTGACCTCAAGGACACGCAAAAAGAAGTCTTGTATCGTCACCGAGTCAAGATCTCCACTCACTGCAAGCGCTGCACGGCTACCATCAGGCCAGCATCCAAAGCGGAGAAGAGGTGCTTCTAATCGTTCGATTCATTCCACGAGCGCGGAACGACGTTCTGCCTGTTCTTTACGAGTGGTCCCCAATCCTTCTGGTAGATCAAGGTACAAAGCATTTCGTCGTCCGGGATACTGGTTGGAATACGTAGCAGAGCTCCTTCGAAATGAGGGCGGAGCACATATGTGCTGCAAGGAATTGCTTGAAAGAGTGCCAGTGACTTTTCATAGCCGCTTCTCAGAGGTGGTGGAAGGTTGGCAAGGTCGATAACATCATGCAGAACGGCCTCATTGCTCTCATAGGCAAAACCAAGCTCGGTGAAGACCTGGAGCGACTCTTCTGTCCATCCAAGATAGGGATTGCGAAATCCTTGATAGGGAATCTGGGTTTTTTGAAATACCGAGATAGCCTGTTGAGTTTGCTTCTGCTGCTCACTTTTGCTCAAAAACCGATAATCGTTGTGAACATATCCATGGATGCCAATTTCAGCACCACAACGAGCTATCTCTGCAATCAATGTGGGGTGTCGCCACAGTATTACGCCTGGGATGAAAAATGTTGGCGATGAGTTGTACTTTTGAAGAGACAAGGTTCATAGAGATCGTCCTGTTTCTTGTAGGAGCGAGGGCGGTGGTGTAGGGTGGGGTGGGCCCTGGTGGTCGTTCTCCTTTTCTGGCCTTTTATAGCTCCGTGAGAAAAGCGACTCGTATGCTTGCAAGAGATTCTGTTTGTCATTCTCCCAATTCAACAATTCTTCAATTCGCTTCCGGCCGAACGTCCCCATTCTGAGGCGGAGTTCTTCGTCATCAAGCAAGGTTTCAATTTTGCCGGCGAAGTCTTCTACAAGATTTGGCGTGGCGTAGAGAGCGGCGTCCTGCGCTGAAAAGCGCGTTTCAGCAAGATCAAAAGCCACGGTTGGCTTGCCCATTGCCATGTATTCCATCGTCTTGACCATCGTGCAGTACTCGTTCAGTCCATTTTGTGGGTCAGGGGTGATTCCCACATCTGCCACGGTAAGATAGCGCACAATGTCTTCAGCCTCTACCCAGCCTGTAAAGTACACGTACTCGTCGAGCGAGAGTTCGTGGGCAAGCTTGCGGAGTGTGGGAGCATAGTCTCCATCTCCCATGAGCACAAGTAAAACATCCTGGCGACCGCGCTTATGAACAAGGTGATGGAGTGCATACAGGGCATTATCAATGCCATCTTGAATCCCCATCTCCCCTACATAGGTCAGCAGATAACGCCGCCCTCGTTTTAGTTCAGGCTCAGGTGTCACCAACTTTATGCGATCCAGTTCAGGACCGTTACGGACGACAAATACCTTGTCAAGATGACAATGACCGCGCTCAATAGCGAAACGTTTTTGTGAGAGATTTGTCGTGATGACCGCAGAAGCCGTTCGGTATGAGCACCTTTCCAGGAAAAGCAGGAGCTTGTGAACTGGTTTCATACGTCCGTTGAACTTGACCTGGAACATCTCTGGTGCAAGGTCGTGCTGATCAAAGATGAATTTTTTGCCAAGGAGTCGATAAAACAACCCGATAATGAAGAACAGGTCGGGGGGATTGGCAGTATGAATCACATCAAAGCCATGGCGGAACAACACCTTGAAACTTAACAAGAACGTCATGAGCAAACTAATACTGTATTCCAGGATGTAAGCTGTATATTTGTTAGTGTTTGTGGGAATTCCGTATCGATAGATATGGATGCCATCAATGCAAATGTGCGACTCTCGATACTTGGTAGTTCCCTTGGGGCCAATCATACTTATCTGAAAGCCGTGATCGCGTAGAGTGGTAGCTTCAGCCCAAACACGGTTGTCAAAAGGCACGGGAGCATTTTCTATCAGCATGAGTATTTTATAAGTTTTTGCCATCGATACCCCCATCTCTTCTTTAAGATAGAAAATCAAACTTGTGCTGCTGCCTGTTTGCAGTCAGTCGCGACTGAGTTAAGGATTGAAGATTGTCTATTGATTCCCTCATTAAGGATAAAATATTTTGTGTGAGAATCTGGTTGTTGTCGATGTTGAGATGGTGTGACAAAAGCTATACCCTGGTAGAGATCCCTCCGCTATGTCAAGGCCGGTGCAATCACGAGCCGATTGAGAAGTGGCCGCCCAGATAAAACGAACTCTAAAGAACAACAACTCATGAACGCTGGCGAACCAACGCCGACAGAACTACGCCAGGATCAGTTGACCCCAACGCTGACCAACAAACGCCGCTTACCGAACGCCAGTGGACTGCGCGCCAGTGGCCCGCGGAGTCACTTGAGGTGAGGCAGCTTCGCCCACCCGATCCGCCTGACGCTCCTTCATGCGGTAACTGCGACCATTAATGGAGATGACCTCAGCATGATGAAGCAGCCTATCGAGCAATGCCGTGCTTTCCCAACATGCTACTTTTCCCTTTGTGTTTCCACGCCAGGTAGGTTGGGTGTCCTAGAAGCTTTGCTCTCTCCTTCTCCTGCGTTACGCAGGAATTCCATATACACCGACACGGCGCACAATCCCATCCACGCTACCATGCTGCGCGCTTTCACCCGGATCTCATCGGCCTGCACGTGGACTAAATCGAGCTGTCCTTGCTCGACGATGGCCTGATGCACTCGTTGACACTGCTTGCCCGCGCGCTCGCGCCACGAAGCAACCGTGCGCTCAGCGGGGCCATAGGCTTGCACAATCGCTTGGACGGGACAGCCAAAGGCCAGCAGGGTGACCACGATCACGATCAGCTCAGCTGATGTACGCAGCCCGTCGAACATCGTTCCTCGTCGTGCGCGTGACCCGTCTGTTTGCAGCGTTTACAGCGATAGCGTTGCCGCTTGCGATCATGGATCGCGATGTTGCCCTGTCCTTTTTGGCCTCTTGCGCAACACGCCGGATTCGGGCAAAATTGTTCCGACGGTTCCATCGGCTCTGATGGGTTGGTTTGCATAGACACAACATGCCTGGAACCGTCAAAATGTTCAAGCTTTCCCCCTATTTCACTCTATGGAGCTGTTCTTGCATCAAAGCCTGATCTGCATTTAAGCTCGCAGGCACATCCTGAACTCCTCATTGGAACAGGCCGCTTGCCATGCATACGTAGCAAAATCTGGCACAAATGCCAAGGAGGATCATGGAACAAGTGATGATATTTGGAGTATGAAGATGAATGCACATAGTAGCGAAATTACAGAGCATTTTCACGATATGCCGCTACTAACGGAGGGGGAGCAGCGGCAATTAGCAATATGGAACGACACCCGGCAGGACTATCCCGGGGATATCTGTGTCCCACAATTAGTGGCGATGCACGCTGCTGCCACGCCAGACGCGGTAGCACTGATTGCAGGCGATCAGATGCTCAGTTATAAGGAGCTGAACCGGCGTGCCAACCAGCTTGCCCATCATTTGCAGACCCTGGGTGTACGATCCAATGCGCTCGTGGCACTCTGTGTGGACCGCTCGCTAGAGATGGTAGTGGGATTGCTAGGCGTTCTCAAGGCCGGTGGTGCTTACGTGCCATTGGACCCGGCCTACCCGCTCGAGCGCCTCACCTTCATGTTGGAGGATGCTCAGGCTTCTGTGCTGCTGACCCAGCAGGCTCTCATCCCACGCCTCCCTGCTCAGCCTACGAAGGTGGTTTGCCTGGATGCTGACGTGGCAGTGTTAGCGCAGCAGAGCGAGGATGATCCAACCACCTCGGCTACGGCCGACGACCTCGCCTACGTCATCTACACTTCCGGTTCGACAGGCCGACCCAAGGGTGTGCAGATTACTCATGGTAGCCTCCTCAATCTTGTATTCTGGCATCAGCGTGCCTTCGCCGTGACTTCCGCCAGCCGGGCAACCCAGATCGCAAGCCCCGCCTTCGACGCGACTGGTTGGGAACTGTGGCCCTATCTCACTATCGGGGCGAGCGTCTCTCTGATCGATGAGGGAACCCGCCTCGCGCCCGTGGTTCTGCGTGATTGGCTGGTGAGTCACAGAATCACTATCGCTTTCCTTCCGACCGCACTAGCCGAGAGCATCATGGCCCTGGCGTGGCCGTCGACTACCTCACTGCGTTTCTTTTTGACCGGGGCTGACACGCTCCACCACTATCCCTCGCCCAGTTTGCCCTTCGCGCTGATCAACAATTATGGGCCAACCGAGGCGACGGTCGTGGCAACGTCCGGGCGTGTGTATCCGACCGAGCATCCCAATGGACCGCCATCGATTGGTCGCCCTATCGACAACACCCAGATCTACATCCTGGATGAGCATCTGCGACAGGTTCCTATTGGCGTAGTCGGCGAGCTATACATCGGGGGGGCAGGCCTGGCACGAGGCTATCTCAACCGTCCTGAACTCACTGCCGAAAAGTTTATCCCCCATCCGTTCAGCGATGACCCCTATGCCCGCCTGTACAAGACGGGTGATCTTGCCCACTTCCTGGCGGATGGTCAGATTGCATTTCTGGGGCGCAACGACCATCAGATCAAAATTCGTGGCTACCGCATCGAACCGGATGAGATTGTGTCTGTGTTGAACGAGCATCCGGCCGTCCAGACGAGTCTTGTTGTGGCTCGTGAAGATGTCCCTGGTGACAAGTACCTGGTGGCCTACATTGTGTTGGTTCCCGGGGCCAAGACATCGGTCAGATCCCTACAAGATGCCCTCGCGACACAGTTGCCCGACTATATGATCCCCGCGACCTTCGTGGTGTTGGAAGCGCTACCACTGACACCCAACGGCAAGATTGATCGTGCTGCACTGCCAACCCCGGATGCGAGTAATACACTGAGGGATAAGGTCGAAGTTTTCCCCAGTACGCCTACTGAAAAGCGGGTGGCCGCGATTGTGACCAACCTCATGAAATTGGAGCAGGTCGGAGTAGATGACAACTTCTTCCTGCTTGGTGGACACTCACTGCTGGGGACACAGATCATTGCGCAGGTAGCTGAGACTTTTGGGGTTGATCTCCCGCTGCGCAGTCTCTTCGATGCTCCTACGGTTTGTTTGCTAGCTGCCGAGATCGAACGGCTCGTTCTAGCCAGGTTGGAGGCGATGAGCGACGAAGAGGCCTTGCAACTGCTATAGCAAGGGATGGAGGAAAAGAATGACTCTACACACTGGATCGTCTCCTTCAAGGAGTAAACAGAAGGGGATTCTGAGCCTCTACCATCTGCTTGATCCTGAGGTTCTTGCCAACCCGTATCCCTTGTACCATCAGCTCCGTAGTGAAGATCCGGTCCACTGGGATCCCTTTCTGCATGCGTGGGTAGCGACCCGCTATGCAGATGTGATCTATGTGTTCCAGCGTTTCTCTGCAAACCGCACACCCACCCCTGAACAACTGACCGCACTGGGTCTGTCGGCGTTGACACCGCTTGCACAGGTGATGGTTCTCCAGATGTTGTTTCTGGACCCACCTGCCCACACGCGGGTGCGGAGTCTGGCCTCCAAAGCATTTACCGCCCGTCGGGTGGAGGTCTTACGCTCCCACATTCAGGATATCACCGATAGTCTACTAGATGCAGTACAGGACAAGGGGCGTATGGATGTGATTGCAGATCTGGCCTATCCCCTGCCCGCCATGGTTACCGCCGAGATGCTGGGAGTGCCGACCTCCGACTGGAAGCAGTTGACAGGATGGTCGGCGGATTTTGCTCAGGTGCTTGGAAACTTCCAGCACAATCCTGACCGTGCCTCGCGTGTAATACGCAGTCTGGAAGAGATGAGCGCCTACTTCCGTGCTGCAATCCGCGAGCAGCGGAAGCATCCCCGCGAAGGTCTTATCAACGCGCTGTTGACCGCTGAAATTGATGGCGATCACCTTTCCGAAGAGGAAGTGGTCGCCAACACCATTGTGACCATGGTCGGTGGTCAGGAGACCACCACCAACTTGATCGGCAACGGGATACTCACCCTGCTGCGCCACCCAGATCAGCTCGAAAAACTCAAGGAAGATCTGTCCTTGATCCCCTCGGCGGTTGAGGAGCTGCTGCGCTACGAGAGTCCCAGCCAGCACACGGCACGCCTGGCTCCAGACGATGTAATGCTGGGCGGAAAATTGATTCGCAAGCGCCAGGCGATCATTGCGGTGATGGGTGCTGCAAACCGAGATCCAGAGCGCTTCCCAGACCCTGATCGGCTCGATATCTGCCGCCAGGATAACCGACATGTCGCCTTCGCCTGGGCCGGCCATTTCTGCTTCGGTGCCCCACTGGCACGCATCGAGGGTCAGACTGCCTTTGCAACGCTGCTGCGACGGATGCCTGACATTAAGCTGGAGCCTGGCCCTATCATCTGGCGCGAAAACCTGGGACTGCGGGGTTTAACTGCCTTGCCAGTCTCTTTTTAGCCTTCCCAGTCCTGGAGTGCCTGACCTCTGCTGGTAGGGGGCAAGAATTGTTCGGGAACTGCAGTCGATGGGGAATCTCTTTTGCCGCCATGAAAGGAAATGATGGAATGCCAAACACGCCGGAGATGTCAGAGGCCAAGCGTGCCTTGCTCGAAAAATACTTGCGAGGAGAACTCCCCCCGAGTGCGATGGCTGTAAGTACTATCACCAAGCGCACCCAGGAAAATCATGCACCCTCGTCTCGGACAGATTTTGGGATTTCCCTGGTGCCGATTCAGACCGGTGGGTCCAGGCGGCCTTTTTTCTACTTGCATGTGCATTGGATTGGGGGTGCTTTCTATAGCTTCAGCCTGGCGCAAGTTCTGGGATCAGACCAACCCTTGTATGTCATAAACCCTGCCAAGTTTGATGACGCGCAAGTTCCGCCTACCATAGAAGCTATGGCAGCGGCTTACATTGAGTTGATGCGTAGCGTGCAGCCAGAAGGCCCCTATCTCCTGGGAGGCTTTTGCGCCGGCGGTCTTCTTGCCTATGAGATAACTCAGCAACTTCGGGCAGCAGGACAGGCAGTTGACTTGCTGGTTTTGATAGACCCGATGGCCGGTCCCATTCGGTTAATCAGATTGCTTGGCGGTTTCACCCGCCGCGTCGGTAACCTGTTACGACTCAGCCCGGCTAAGCAGTTAGATTGGTTTCTCCGCATGCGATATGTGTCCAGAATCCTGAGACGTTCGAAAGATGAGAACACGGAACATGTGAATAAACTTATGCGGCGCTGGCGGGATGAGCATCCGCGACGTTTCTCACTTATTCCAGCAGCAGGAGCTCTTCGCCAGGACTGGATGGCCATATTTGTTTGGTCGGTTTCTGCTTACCTCCCTCGCCAGTATGCGGGCAAAATGACGTACTTTTTTGCGCGTGACAATCATGATAGCCGCAATTTGTGGTGGGGGAAAGTGGCTGAAACTGAAAACGTAGAAATCTATCGCGTTCCCGGCACGCACGAGACTTGTAGAACCGAGTACCTCCACGACCTGGCTCAACAGTTGAGTTTATGCCTGAGAAAGGTGCAAGTCCTGTAGGGGGTGCGATTGATCGTGCCCTGGCAAAGGCCTCTTCCTCCGTGCCGGAAGTCTTGGGCGTGGATAAATTTGGTGCGACACCGCGTGCGGTTGGCACCGCGTGCGGTTGGCATGCCACTCTTGGGACTTGGTTCTCTTCCGTTCTCGAGGAGGCGGCCAGGAACCTGGTCAACCTGCCCACTAACCCACGGATGATTATGCAGAAATCGATCAGCCTAGATGCTTATAGAGGTAACCCCCCAGTGGCCCCGCTATCTGCAGTGGAAGTTGTTTCCAGCACTTAGTGAGCAAGCGAAATTTCCAACTGCTTTCTGATGTCGCAGCCAACCCTGCGCTACGTGGATAATAGTAGTATGGCAGAGGCTCTT
>WNFI01129829.1_pt1 | contig 16947 bp, 21 predicted proteins | sample 5400471 | NCBI WGS metagenome assembly WNFI01 (sample SAMN13153348, study PRJNA577476) | soil metagenome | isolation source: 100 cm saprolite on Douglas fir-dominated hillslope | place: USA:California | collected 2013-09-17 | reverse complement strand
GGCACGGACGAGTCGCTTACCCATGGCCGCCGGAGACATGAGGAACGCCGAGGCGATTGCCTTCGCATCCAGCCCGAGCACCACTTGCAGCATCAACGGCGCGCGAATGCCGACCTCAATAGCCGGATGTGCGCAGACGAACATTAGGGCGAGACGACGATCCAGGATTTCCGCGTCCCCCGCCGCAACTTCCAATCCCTCCGCAAGGAGCTGCAACTCACGGGTCGCAACCTCGGCATAAGAGTGTCGGCGTGCGACATCGATCGTCTTTCTGCGGGCCATGGTCAGCAGCCACGCTTCCGGGTTCGACGGACAGCCATTCCGCGGCCAGTCCGCCAGCGCGGAAGCAAAGGCTTCGGACAGGGCGTCCTCGGCAGCCGCCACATCCCGCGTGTGTGCCGTGAGAAAAGCAACGAGCTTGCCGTAACTGCGGCGCGCGACCGCCTCCGCTGTATCATGCGACTGCGCGTTGACTTCGTGGAAGTTCATGCGTTCACTCAGGACTTCGGACTCGTTCATGCGAGGCATCGTTTCCTTCGGTTTCGATCACTCATCGGCATGCACAGAAACTCGAGGATCGATACTCTGATTATCCTCGTAGATCCTTTTACCGATTGCGTTCACGCCATAGCTTCGTAGCACAGCAAGACATTCCCAACACCGAAGGTCCGCGCCTCGGTCAGAGTCAATGTCCCAGCTTGCGCCACCGTAGCGGCCTGGTTTTCTCTCGCGCAACCAGGCCTTTCGCCTCCAGATCAAGCTGGACGGCCTTCGTCCACCAGCCTGCCTTAGCTCCTTGCGGAAATAGTTTTTCGGGCAGATGGGCGATCACACGTTCTCGAATTTCTGCCCACGTCAGTCCCGGCGACGTCTTCGGAAGAACCTTTAGGAATGCCCGTTTCATTGCTTCGTACGTGTCGGAGTCGACCCGCGTGAGATGCCCAGGGTGGTTCACATTTTCTATCTCGATCTTTTCAGTCTGGTTCGTTGCCACGTCTGATACTCCAGTCTTAAGATTGACCGCCAAGATCGGTTTGGTACGTTTTGCCACATAACCGAGCCCGAAAGCAGTAGAACAGGAAAGCCAATCCACAACCAGACTCCCAGATTCAGCGCGCCTTTCCAGTCGACTACCTCAAGAAGCACAACGAAGCGTCCGAGCACATAGGCGAGAATGAGGTTCCGACCAAGCTCGCCGACTATCTTCCCCACGTTTGGCCCGGCGCTCGGTCCAACGCCGCTCAATTCCATAAACTGCTTACCAAAAAGGAGAGGACTGTACCACACCGAACTCGCAACGAACGCTGCAATAGCCGCTGCCAGTAAAGGGGAATACTTCATCCTAACCATGACTCCTCCGTCGTGATCCCGGTGACGACTGGCTCGCAAGTTCGTGTTCACGGGCACCTCACGCCGCCTTGCCCCAGAGCGGACGCACCTCGACGAGACCGTGACTTGCAGCCGGGCAACGCGCTGCCCACGAGAGTGCGGCATCGAGATCGGGCACATCAATGATGTAGTACCCTCCAAGCTGCTCTTTCGAGTCCGCATATGGGCCATCCAGCACCTGCGATTTGCCATTCGCTACACGTGCTGCGCCTGGGTCAGTTCGGACCAGCCGGACTCGCGCGCATAGAGCATCAGAATGTATTGCATGTGAAACCTCCGTATAGGTGTGCCCGGGCATCTTTGCTCGGCTATTAAGATGACGCTCGAAACATAGCGATTTGGACAGCCGCGCCAAGGAAGCGCAACGGAAAACGAGGCATTCGGTCATTCCGGCAAATGAGTATCTCAGGACTGGCGCCGTCATCGCGGCGCGTTACGCGATCTAACCCTGTACGGTCATCCTGAGTTTGCGTATCCCATCGTGAATCTGATGTGCGTTGGCGCCTCCGTAGCCAAGAATCAGGCCGCCCCTGGCCGGTGCTTTCGAGTAGCAAACGGACAAGGGCATTGCGGAGATACCCCTCTGGGCAGCTTTCCTCGAAACCGCCACATCGTTGGTGCCACGCGGCAGCAGCACCGCCAGATGCATCCCCGCTTCCGCACCAATCACCTCGGTCATATCTCCCATCTGGATTTGGATCGCATTTACCAGCGCCCTTCGCCGCTCCATATAGAGCATTCGCATCCGGCGCATATGGCGAGCGAAGTGTCCCTCGCGGATGAAATCGGTCAAGACCGCCTGATAGAGAGTCGATGAAAAGATGTCGGCGGCATCCCGAGCGGCGGAGAAAGCGGGTACCAAATCCTTGGGAACAACCACGTAGCCCAAGCGCAAGGCAGGAAACATGACTTTGCTGAACGTCCCGATATAAATGACCCTCCCATCCGTGTCCAGGCCTTGCAGCGACGCGATCGGGCGGCTTCCAAACCTATACTCGCTGTCGTAATCGTCTTCAATGATCCAGGCACCGGAGCGCACCGCCCAATTGAGGAGAAGCATACGGCGTGTGGCGCTCGTCGTCATACCCATGGGATATTGGTGCGATGGCGTGACATACACCGCGCGCGCGTCGCGACCTCGACGGATCAGCTCTGCTACGTTTATGCCCTCGTCATCCACGGGAACCGGAATCAGGTGAGATCGGGTGTGCATGGAAGAACCGGGCTATAGCCCCGGCGGTCATGAAAGCCTGGCGCGCGCCGGGAAGGAATATCTGAGTCCGATCGATAGATTGGAAGCGTGGCAACTTGCTAATACAAGTTTCCTGCATGCGATCAGTGTGCCTGAACCATCACAGAACTCAATGCACTGTTTAAGCGTGGCAACTTGCTAATACAAGTTTCCTGCATGCGATCAGTGTGCCTGAACCATCACAGAACTCAATGCACTGTTTGATTCTTTCACGGCTTCCTGGTTATGGAAGGGTTGCCGACAAACCAATACCGATCAGGATCAACTCTTAATTGGGTAGTTTGCTCAGAGACAGGGTGGTACCAAGGCCGGCATAGAGATATCGATCACTGAAAGCCTTTCTGAGTGCGGTGAATGCAGGTTCCCCAGTGCAGTGGCCGGGTGCGATGTAGTCCACTTTGAACTGGTCATGGAGAGCTGTAACGATCCTATCAATGTCCGAGTCACCCGCCGTCACGAGATGAAACCCTCCGGCAATCAGATGAACGCGGGGATTAATCGTGCTCGCCGCTGCGACGATTCTGTCAATGCCAGGATGTGAGCAGCCGACCACGATCACAATGCCTTCGGGTGTACTGATCGCTAGCGACAACTCACGCAATTCAAGCGTTCCCGGCTTGTCCGACACCAACGCAATGAGGTGAATGTCAGGAGCGATTTCGGTGTTTCTGTCCACGAGTTGAAAGTTCGCCCCGGGCCAAGCCGACCCGAATCGCATGATGTCCGGCGGCGCGCCGTCGTAGTAACGCTGCTCAGGAGGCAGGGAGGCATCCTTTCGATAGAACGTACTGGGCAGGTCCGCTCCATAGACGCCAAAGCCCTCTTTAGGGGCGTAGATTTTCACTGCTGGGTTCACCTTCAGCACGTAGGACAATCCTCCCATGTGATCCCCGTGGCGGTGCGACATTACGACAAAATCCAACTTCGAAAGATCGATGCCTTTCACTTGTGCATTGTGCGCAAGAATGTCTGGATTGTTGCCGGTGTCGAACAGTATCCGCTTTCCGCCGTATTCGACTAGAGCAGCATAGCCCCAGTCCTTGTGCATGTCGGAGGATTTGCCAAATGCATCGTACAAGACGGTAATTTGTGCCTGGGTAGGCGCAGCGGGAGGCATCGGAGCAGCGGAGAGAGTCGCTGCGCAAAACATAACAAGCAGAACTGATGCAGAATAGGGGATCAGGCCCGCGTCGCAGCTCATTGTTTCCTCCTCACGTGCACCAAAGCCCCACTAAAACCGTCTGATCTGGTGTGAGTTGGAAAGCAATTACACTCCTGCAGAAACAGTCAGTCAAGACCACGGAAGCAGCAACGGGCCAGGCAGCCCTCGAGGCAGAAAATGGGCATTCCTGCCAAGTGACGGGCAAGCGGGAAGTAATCCCAAGGTAAGGGTTGCCGACCATCCGCCCGGAACCTCTTGTTTGGCACTTCTCAGAATTCCCTTTAAGAGGCGCACGCCGCTGCACTGGCTCTGAAAAAGGTTACCTCCAAATTGACGCCCTTTACGACCGGCCACAGGTCTGGCATGTCGACTGCCCCGTCCATTTTCCTCGGGGCTGTGCTATTCATTGTCGCCCGCACGGAGTTTGAAACGTTGTATCTTTCCGGTTGCTGTTTTCGGAAGTTCGGAAAAGAATTCGACCCAATGCGGGCGTTTGAAGACCGGCAATCGGCTGAGCACAAATTTCTGGAGTTCACGGGCAAGTTCCGGCGTGCCCGCAGCCCCGTTACGCGTGACGATGCAGGCAACCGGTTTGGGCAATTCCTCTTTGTCCATTCGGAAGACCACCGCCGCTTCCTGCACGGCAGGATGATCGACTAACGCACGTTCGATCTCGATGGGGCTGACCCACACGCCGCTCACTTTCAGCATATCGTCGGCTCTTCCCGCGTACCAAAAATATCCATCTTCATCCTGATAGTACTTGTCGCCTCCTGGAGTGGAATCGCAGACCTTTCCAGGTACACCACTCGGATATCTCGTACCAGGCGATCGCTCCCAATGGCCAGACGATCCCGGCTGGGATTGCGCCCAGCCCGAAAGATAATTTCTCGCCACGTATCGGTCTGGCCTATTCCCCCAACTGGTCAGATGGTCTCCTCAGCAAGTTGACGGGCGGACCCGGCAAAACGAGCATTCATTTCGGCGCCGGCCGATTTTTCATGTCACCCGAGGGACTGACGGTCGCTTATCCTACCGGCAATCCACCTTACGGACTAACGTACACCAGCCCCGAACCGCCGCTGATGAGCACTCCCTTCGTTGGTGCGCTCACGGGGACCCAATACATTCAGCAATTCCCGGTCAACGCTCCCCTTACAACGTGTCTCCAAAGAACCCCGATTCAAACGTGAATTGGGCGCGGTACACGCCGATCAGCGGGGCCGGAAGTGTTTGGTATCAGAACAAGACGCCGTACACGATGTCACTAAATTTCAGCGTGGAGCGGCAGATCGGCTCGAACATGCTGGCCAGCGCGAGCTACATTGGGTCCGAGAGCCGGCACCTGTTGACGGTGGTCGGGGCGAATCCGGGAATCCCCTCTCTTTGCCTGGGCCTGAGCCAACCGCAGGATGTGGCTCCTGGATCTCCAACCTGCGGGCCGTTTCTGGAAAATAATGTGTTCACGCGGGCCAATGGAACCGTCGTCAACGGCACGCGCGGGCCGTTTCCTAATACGATCGGCACCGACGCCTGGTACAAGAACATGGGCAATGCGAACTACAATGCCTTGCAGTTCACGCTCAAGCGCACTACTGGAGCTCTCACGCTGCTTGCCAGCTACACGTATGGAAAATCGCTCGACGAATCTTCCAGTATTCAGGAACAGGTATACCCCTACAACCACCGCGAGGAGTACGCGCCTTCGGCATTCGACGTCAAGCACAACTTTGTCGTCAGTTACAACTACGAACTTCCCTTCGCAAAGCTCTCCGGGAAAGCGAACCGCCTGACCGACGGATGGGCGCTCTCTGGAATCACTCGCTTTGCGACGGGCTTGCCGGTAACATTCGCCAGCTTCGGTGACAACGCTCTGGTCTACGTCCAGAACAACGGCGTGAATTCCGTCAGCATCGATCTGCCAAACTACACTCCCGGCAACCTTCAGATCAACCACAACCGCCGCAACGGGCTTCCCTATTTCAACACGTCATTGTTCACCCCGAATGCTCTGGGGACGCAAGGAAACGCCAAGCGCCGCTTCTTTTATGGGCCGGGCATTAACAATTTCGACATCGCTCTCCATAAGAACACAAAACTCACAGAAACCAAGTCGCTCGAATTCCGGTTTGAAACTTTCAACACGTTCAACCACGCACAGTTCTACCCGAACGGCTCGGTCGACGGAAACATCAATAGCCCGACTTTCGGACGCGTGCTGAAGGCAGCGCCACCACGAATCGGACAAGTTGCTATTAAGCTCAATTTTTAAGCCGAGAAAGATTGTATGAAGACTAGCCCAGAGCAAAGATAATGGGCACCAATATTAGGCGGGGGGGAACGTAAGAAATTTGCGGGCCATGCACCAGTCGGGAGGCTAAGACATGTCGAGAGCGGTAACGGTAATCGGTGGTCCCTCTGTTCTGCGCCAAGCCGTTTCGGTGGGTCCGCACCACTTGCTCGCGGATGAACCAAAGACATCAGGGGGCAGCGATGCTGGTCCGGACCCATATGAACTGCTGCTGTCCGCGTTGGGATCATGCACGAACATGACTCTTCAGATGTATGCCGACCGCAAAAATTGGACGCTTAAGGAGATTCGCGTCGCCCTTACACATTCGAAGAACTACGCCAATGACTGCGTCAACTGTGAGCAACCGGCAGCAATGCTCGATCGAATCGAGAGGCGGATTACGCTGATTGGCGAGCTGTCCGCGGATCAACGGCAAAGACTATTGGAGATCGCAAACCTTTGTCCGGTACACAAATCGTTGACTTCGAGGATCGATATCCAGACTGAATTGGTCAACCCGTCCTTGTAAGCGATAATAAGTTCCGAAACATAAATTGCGGTCTTCAAACTCCGCTGGTGCGGTCATGCCTGACCGCACTTCGTTTGATTAACGAGTAAGACTGGAAATCAGCTTTAATAACGCCCTTTTGGAACTCACCGAGACCTGAGCGACGACTTCCGTCAGCAGCAGGGCGTTTATCGAGAGGCGCCCCTTATCCGTCCATTTGACTTGACTGCCCTGTCACAGCTAAATGAGAGCCATTCTTGTGGAGGGGCATGCCAGCAACTTCTCGCGTCCTCTGGCCTTTCGCAGCCCAAACGATACATGCCGGGTCTGCGGCTGCGGCGACGCGGAATCAATTGCTGCCTAAGCTCGCGCGCGAGGATGTTTGGATCGCCGGGCCGCATATGTCATTTCCTGCCCGGGGTCGCTTGCGCAAGGAGGGGAGTCGTATAGCTCGGCGCCGGTGGTATTTACCGATCAATGGGACAAGAGGTAGCAAGGCGACCACACGATGCTGATGACGCAGGGCCGAAGGCTCCATTCACAGGGAGTTGGTGCAGACAAAATGTCCCATTCGTTGTCCCAGGGGACCGAGGGCAAAACGACTACAAGTTGCGGAGGACTCTCATGAGACTCGAAATCTTGCGTGCCGAGGAATTCTTGCCTGATTTGAGATTGTGCTCAATGCACAACCCGGAAAAAAAGACCAATACCATCTCCGCGACAAACTCGGGGTCCATTTTAGACTCTTCTGCTTGGATGTTTTTTACGAGAAGACGTTTGAGTCCTGCCCGACTCTGCGCCACGATTGCATGCGCCTCCTCTGGCAAGATCGCAAACTCACGCATAGAGCTTACAGAGAAACATCCCTTCTGGTCCTCCTTGCTGTGTGGCCCATCTTTGAGAAATGTCTCGATGTTCTTCCATCCCAGAGGCTCCTCCGTCAACAGTCCTCTCTTCTCCTGGGTGGCAAGGTAGTACCGAAGAGATTCGACGAAAAGATCTTCCTTATCTCGGAATTCCGCATAAAGTCCGGATTTGTTTACCCCGGTGGCGCGTTCCAGATCCTGAACGCTCGTGTCGGAAAACCCTCTCTTCCAAAACACAGGAATAGCCTTCTCCAGCACTTCCTCTCGACTAAAGTTCTTCGGGCGTCCCATGTGCATATGATGCAGTAACGAACTAAATAGTTCAATATTTCTGCATCCTTCTTCCGCCTTCAACAATCATATCGAACTGATTGGTTCATAACCGTGCGAGCCGACCCGAGGGCGCAAGCCCGCCGATGGACCTCGCTGGAGACCTTATGTCACACACGATCTCCCAACCTCTTCTTGAGCCCTACACACTTGGCGACCTCCCACTTCGCAACCGCATCGTGATGGCGCCGCTTACGAGGACCCGTGCCGCCAACTTTGGACACGTTCCAACTGACTTAATGCGGGAATATTACGAGCAGCGTGCGACTGCAGGACTCATCATCAGCGAAGGTACCTGGGTGAGCGAAGCGGGAAAGGGTTGGTACGGGGCGCCCGGAATCTACAACAGCGAGCAGGGTGCGGCGTGGAAAGCGATCACGGACGCCGTTCACGCCAAGGGTGGCCGGATGTTCGCTCAGCTCTGGCATCAGGGAGCGGTATCGCATCGAGGCTTCTTCGGCGATGGATGTCCCCCGCTCGCTCCCACCGCCATCGATCCACAACAATTGATTCACACCGCCAGCGGCACCGTGATGAGTGAAACTCCGCGAGAGATGACGAAAGCTGACATCAAGCAATCAGTTGCCGACTATCGCAGCGCCGCTCAGATTGCGAAAGATGCAGGCTTCGATGGTGTTCAGATTCAGGCGGGTTTCGTCTACTTGATCCAGCAATTTCTGCATGAGCCAACCAATCGGCGCACCGATGAGTACGGCGGCAACGTCGAGAATCGTGCCCGTTTTCTGTTCGAGGTGCTCGACGCAGTTCTTGAGATATGGCCAAGTCAACGAGTAGGCATCAAGACCGGACCGATGATGAACGAAGTCGGACTCTTCAAGGCGGTCGAGTCCACACTGCCGACGTCCGAGTATGTCTACGACAGGCTAAATGGCTACAACCTTTCCGACGTCCTGCTAATGCGGCAGATGGCTGACCTTTCCACTACACCCATCGCGTCGCTCGCTGGAGACCAAGTGGCACACCACTTTCACCGACGCTATTCCGGGAATCTAATCCTGAACGCAGGAATAGATCGAGAACATGGGAACCGGCTCTTGCGGGAAGAAGCTGGTGATCTCATTGCTTTTGGAAGAGAGTACATCGCTAATCCGGACCTGGTGGAGCGAATTCGCCTGAATGCTCCTCTGAACCAGCAGCGTCCCGAAGGCTATTACGGGTCTTCATATGTCGGCTATACCGACTACCCTTTTCTGACCAACAAACAGATTGAGTCGAGCACTCCGGCAGTGAGAGAGGGTGCACGTGTCTGAACATTCCAAATCAGGGACAGTCGAGTTCTATCGGGAGAGGCACGCCGTCGAAACGCCGCTGACTCTGGAGGTTCTGCGGGCGGTTCCTGCCGATAAACTTGGCTATAAGCCGCACGAACAGTCGTCTTCCGCGGAAGCCATTCTCTGGACGGTAGTGAAAGGATTGATCACTCGCAACGAAGTCGCGGCCATTGGTGAGGCGGACCTCACGGCCGGGCCGCCACAGTCCTACACGACGATGCTGGCACAGTTTGAAGGGCTTTCCGCTGCATTGGCCGCCAAATTGGGCCACCTCAGTCAAGCACGGTGGGAGCAAACTGCCCGGCTTCGCGCCGGCCGCCAGATTGTGGTGAAGAAAACTGTGGGAGAGCTCCTCTGGCTATTTCATTTTGACCTGATTCACCATCGCGGCCAGCTCACAACGTACTTGCGCCCTATGGGAAGTAACGTGCCGTCGATCTACGGAAAATCCGCCGATGCAACAGCAGGCTGAAACAGTCGTTCGCGAAGAGTCAACAGCGTTCTAAAGAAAGCAGGAGGAAGAGTATGAACTTAACTGGAAATACGATCTTCATCACAGGTGGTGGTTCTGGTATCGGTCGCGGATTGGCCGAGGCGCTGCACAAGCTCGGTAACCAGGTGATCATCTCCGGCCGGCGCAAGGGTCATCTCGAAGCGACAACCAATGCGAATCCCGGAATGAGATCGGTGGAGCTGAACGTGGAAGACCTGGCGAGCATTGCGTCAGTTTCCAAGCGGTTGATCGCCGATTTTCCACAATTAAATGTGCTCATCAATAACGCAGGCATCATGCAACCGGACGACGCAGCCGGCGTTATCGACGATGCCGTACTCACGTCAACGATTGCAACGAATTTGTTAGGACCGATTCGGCTGACTTCCGCGTTGATCGGGCACCTGACAAAAAAGAAGCAGGCAGCTGTCATCTACAACACATCTGTTTTGGGATATGTGCCGCTTGCGCTGACCGCGGTCTACTCCTCCACGAAGGCGGCGCTGCACGCCTACACAGTATCGCAACGCTACAGGTTGAGAGGTACTTCCGTCAGCGTTCTGGAGGTTGTGCCACCATGGGTGCAGACAGACTTAATGAACAGCAGCGAGAACCCCAACGCGATGCCTTTGCGAGAGTTCATCGACGAGACCGTCAAAGTCCTCGCTACGGATGCGGAAGAGATTCTTGTGGAACGCGCGAAGCCAATGCGCAACAACGTTGGCCCTAATGAGGGTGCCTTCGTAACGCAGTTCAACGATTTCATGCAGCAACCGCAGTAGTCGGAGGCTTCATGCCAGCGATAACGAGATGCCACTGAGCCAAGTGCTACGAGAGAAGAACAAGGAGACTCAATGCTGAACGATTTCAAGAGGCAGGTCGTCGAACTGCTAAAGAGTCTTGAGACGGGTGACCGCAGCCCACTCGCGACCATCAATCCCAATAAATATATTCAACACGACCTGCGCGTCGCAGATGGCTTGGCGGGATTTCGCGAGCGGTTGGAATCTCTTCCCAAGGGCGCTGCCAAGGTCAATACCGTTCGTGTTTTCCAAGATGGCAACTTTGTCTTTACCCACACGGAATACAACATCGGCGGTCCCAGGATAGGCTTCGATATTTTCCGATTTGAAGAAGGAAAGATCGTGGAGCACTGGGACAACCTCCAGCAGGCCGCCGCCGAGCCGAGTCCGAGCGGCCACACGATGACGGATGGCCCGACCGTTGCGTCCGATCTCGACAAGACTGAGTTCAATAAGACCTTGATGCAAACCTACATGGATGACCATCTGAATGGTCGAAGGGACAAATTTCCAGGCTATTTTGACGACAACAATTACATCCAGCACAACGCACTTGTTGCCGACGGGCTCACCGGCTTGATCGCAGGGTTGCAGTCCTTAACCGAGAAGAGTTTGGCGGTGAAGTACGAACGACTTCACAGAGTGCTTGGGGAAGGTAATTTCGTGCTCGTGGTGAGTGAAGGCACCTTTGGAGAGCGCTCCACCTCTTATTACGACTTGTACCGGCTTCAGGATGGAAAGATTGCCGAACACTGGGACACATTGGAGTCCATCCCGCCGCGCCCCGATTGGAAAAATACGAACGGCAAATTTTGAAAAATCGGCTGAAGCCACGACCGAGGATCAAAGCGGTCATCAGGTTGCGCAAATCAGGGCTCTGAAGGAGTGGAGAAAATGAAACAGACAATTGAAGCGAAAAATAAGGCGATTGTCCTTGAGGCGTTCGATACCCTCTTCAACAAGCGCGATTACACGGCGGCTGAGCGCTACTGGTCGCCTAACTATATTCAACACAGCGCTCATATCGCACCTGGTCGTGAAGGTCTGTTCAATCTCATCAAGAGCATTCCACCAACGTTGAAGTACCAACCTGGAACGATCGTGGCTGAGGGAGAGTTTGTGATCGTGCACGGGCGATTTAGCGGTTTCGGTGCTCCTGTGAATTGGATCGCCGCAGATATTGTGCGCATTCAAAACGGAATGCTTGTCGAGCATTGGGACGTCATTCAGGATGAAGCGACGGAAGAACAGTCGATAAGCAAGCGGCCAATGTTTGGAAAGACTTTCCCGACATACAAATGAGTCGGAGCGCGGGAAGTTCCTTATAACTCAGCAACGACGGAGAAAAATGATGCCTAACAAGCTCGAAGGCAAGATCGCTGTCGTCACCGGCGGCACAGAAGGGATTGGATTGGCTACGGCAAAGCTTTTCGTCAAAGAGGGCGCCTATGTGTTCATCACGGGCCGCCGCCAGAAGGAACTCGACGAGGCCGTAAAGGCAATCGGCAGCAACGTTTCTGGCGTTCAGGGAGACGTTGCCAAACTGGCCGACCTTAATCGTCTCTATGAGACCGTCGCTAAGGTGAAGGGGCGAATCGATATTGTTTTCGCCAATGCCGGCGTTGGCGAATTTGTTCCCTTCGGGGCCGTCACCGAAGAGCATTTCGACAAGCTGTTCAATATCAATGTAAGGGGAACGTTGTTTACGGTGCAAAGGCATTGCCGCTCCTGAAGGATGGTGGCTCTATCATTCTCAACGGCTCTGTCGCGAGTGTTAAGGGTACTGCCGCCTTCGGCGTCTACGCCGCGAGTAAGGCTGCAGTTCGCTCCCTGGTGCGGACCTGGACTACAGATCTGAAGGACCGTCGTATCCGCTCAAACGTTGTTAGTCCCGGTCCGATCAATACGCCACTGGCGAGTCGGCAATCTCCAGACGCGATTGCGCGGATTGTGTCCACCATCCCGATGGGACGCATGGGGGAGCCCGATGAAGTTGCTAAGGTGGCGTTGTTTCTGGCCTCGGATGACTCCAGTTTCGTCACGGGTATTGAACTATTCGTTGACGGCGGCAGAGCGCAGATCTAATCGCCAGATTGACATCCGTTTAAGATGGGAAGGAATCCAAAGAAAGGCTTGTGCCAATGACATCCCACAAATTATCAGTGCAGGTGGCAATCAATTCCTGGCGACTCGTGGTAGAGAGAGCCAACAAAATATTTTCAAGTCTCACGGAAGACGAGCTCTTGAAAGAGGTCGCTCCTGGGAGGAACCGTCTCATCTATCTATGGGGACACCTCACTGCCGTTCACGACGCCATGTTCCCGATTCTCGGTCTGGGAGAGCGACTGCACCCTGAACTCGATGCGATCTTCGTCTCCAGTCCCGACAAGACAGGGGCACAGTTGCCTCCTGTGGGAGAGCTGAGAAAATATTGGGACGAAGTGAACGGTAAACTGCTCTCGCAGTTTGCAAGTCTTTCCGCGGATGAATGGTTGCAGCGGCACTACGCGATGTCGGAGGAAGATTATGCCAAAGATCCGACCCGGAACCGATTGGCTGTTCTGCTGAGTCGCACCAACCACATGTCATACCACTTGGGGCAGATAACTCTGGCTCTCAAATAGCCGTCTTTTGGTCGGCTGTGATTGCGGCGAAGTGTGCCTCCTCCAAACTCGGACACGACTCACCATGGCTGATCGCCGGGTTCGGCAATATTGCCACAGACTTCGAAACCGGAACGAACTACTTCGTCGCGTTCTCCTGAGCATCCTTGGCTAGCAGCTTTGGAGCTTCGCCGGCGCTCTTTCGCATATGAATGACGGCTCCACCGTCCTCGAAGCGACCTTCATCCATTGACGCTCTTATTACGTGGATGCCACGGCCGTGAACGGATCCGATGTTGTCTGGGGCTGTAAGGAATCGCTCGAACACCAGAGCAGAATCAACCTTTCAACTCTCTGGAGATATCGCAGACTCGCCCTTACGATGTCTGTCTCCCATTTCAGGCACTTCCGCCGATTGCGTCGAGATCGGCAATCACTTCAGGGGGAATTTGAAGCATCGAAGACTGAAGATTCTCGCGAAGATGCTCGATGGAAGATGTTCCCGGGATCACCAGGATATTGGGCGACCGCTGAAGAAGCCAAGCAAGCGCAACCTGCATGGGCGTGGCACCGAGGCGCGCGGCGACGTCAGACAAGGTAGCCGACTGGAGTGGAGTGAACCCGCCGAGTGGAAAGAATGGCACGTAGGCGATGCCGTCACGAGCAAGATCGGCTATGAGTGCATCATCGGTTCGATGCGCGAGGTTGTAGTGGTTCTGTACGCAGACGATCGGGGCGATCTGTCGGGCTTCCGCGATCTGCGCGGGCGTGACGTTGCTAAGCCCGATATGACGCACCAAACCCTTTTGCTGGAGTTCGGCTAGAACTGTGAGCGGTGCCTCGATCGACCCCTCGGCGGGTTCATGGATGCTAAACATACTCCGCAGGTTGACCACATCGAGCACATCCAGTCCCAGATTGCGGAGGTTGTCGTGAATCGCTGATGTCAGCTCTCCGCGTGAGAAAGCCGGAATCCATGATCCATCCTCACCGCGCCGGACGCTGACTTTGGTGACGATCACTAGATCGTCGGGATACGGGGACAACGCCTTTCGTATGATCTGGTTCGTGACATGGGGACCATAAAAATCGGCTGTATCGATGTGGTTCACGCCACTTGCGACGGCGTCTCGCAGAAGAGCGATCGCTGCATCGATATCGCGGGGAGGCCCTCATACCAACTTGTTGCCATCTCGGCCTGCGAGTTGCATCGCACCGTAACCCATGCGGTTCACCGTCATCGACGTGCCGGGCAGAGTGAAGCTGCCGGCCAGATCAATCTGTTCAATCATTCCGTTCCTCCTGGAACTGTCCCGTTGTTTGCAGTGAAGAGAACTAGAAAGACTCTCCCACCAGCTCTTCACTTTTCTTCCAGAGCGCCTCTGCATTTTTCGCATCGAGCGCATATCCACGTACGCCTTCGCTGACGGCGGTGATGGTCGCGTCGTCCGGCACCGTCTTGCCAACGTGGCAGTTCTCGCAATATCGCCCACCGATTTCGTCAGCAGAAGCCACCACGCCGGCCCATACCGAAGTTGCCGCTCCTTGCGGAATAGTCTTCCATTGGAAAGGCGCCTTGTCCTCTGCCGCAAGATGCTGATTGATCTGGTCGACAATGGCTTGGAGATGGCTGGGATCTATGTGCCGGGAAAGTTCGGTCTTTATGCCTCCCGGATGCACGGCCGCAGCACGCACGCCACGATCCCGGTGCCGTTCGTCGAAGGCAACGGCGAAGAGGATGTTCGCCGTCTTCGATCGGCCATAGGCAACGAAGGGCTCATAGGGAGTGCGCTCAAAGTTGGGGTCGACGAGATCGACATTGGAGTAGCGATGACCAGAAGAAGACACGTTGATCAGGCGTCCTCCCGTGCGCATTAGCGACGCAATCCTGTTGACCAGAACAAAGTGACCCAGGTGATTTGTGCCGAACTGTGTTTCGAAGCCATCGGCCGTGTGGCCGAACGGTGTGGCCATCACTCCGGCATTGGCGATGACCACATCCAACGGTTCCCCTTTCGCCAGCAACCGGTCGGCGCAGGCACGCGCGCTTTTCAGGTTGGCAAGATCGAGTTCAACCAGTTCAAAGCTTCCGCCGTTGGCCAGGGCGTCCTTTCGCACCTGCTCCGTTGCAGCTTTGGCCTTGGTCAAATCCCGTGCCGTACCTACAACCTGAGCGCCGTGGGCGGCCAGGGAGCGCGCCGTTTCCAGGCCGAGGCCGGCCGAAACACCGGTTACGAGAATTCGTTTGCCCTTCAGATTCACGCTGGACAAAACGTCATCTGTGGTCGAAGCTGCACCAAATGAAGTTGCCTCAAGTATGTTCGTCATTTTCTGCCTCCTTGCACTGACACGTTCGATGTAACGGTTCATGGATCCGGTCACGCGCTAGCCGTGCAAAGGGACGGCGTCCGCAGTGTGTTCGAAATAGTGCTCTGCGTTCAGATCGGCAATGAGCCCAGGCTGAACCGGTCGCCATCCAAGCCGATCCTGCGTTTGCGCGCTGGAAGCCGGGCCGTCCATACCAAAGAAGAGAGCGATCCGGCCAAAATGATCGGCTGCTTCCTCGCGAGACTTGCTGACGACCGGTACGTTCAAATGCCGACCGATGGCCTCAGCGATCTCTCGAGTCGGTACGCCCTCATCGGCCACGCCGTGATACCGTGCTCCGACGGAACTTTTCTCGAGCACGAGCCTGTAGAGATGAGCAGCATCCAGCTGGTGCACCGCGGGCCAACGGTTGAGCCCGTCGCCTATATACGCGGAAACGGCCTTTTCTCGTGCAATGCTGATCAGGCGTGGCACAAAGCCGTGATCACTGTTGCCGTGGACCGATGGGGGAAGCCGCAGCACCGATGCGCGGACTCCGCGTGCCGCCAGCGCAAGCGCCGCCTCCTCCGACTTGCGGGGGAAGCTGGGATTGGGCGCATCCTCTTCTGTTGCGAGCAAGCCTTGGCGTTGGGCGAGCAAAGTCCCAGACGTGACGATCAACGGGCGATCAGAGCCCGCGAGTGCGCCGCCGAGAGTCTCGATGGCACGCCTATCCGCCTCGGCGGCAGGCCCATAGTTCGAGAAATCGTGGATAAAGGCCGTGTGGATCACTCCGTCGGCGGCCGCTACGCCGCCGCGAAGGCTTTCGAGATCTTCAAGCGAACCGCGATGCACGTCCGCCCCCGCCGCGACAAGGGACTTGGCTGCCGCATCCGAGCGCGCGAGGCCGAGCACCTGATGACCAGCGTCGATCAGTTCTCGCGCGACTGCGGAACCGATGAAGCCTGTAGCTCCGGTGAGAAAAACACGCATATTCTTTTCCTCCTAAGCATTTGTGAATTCGGTCGATCGAGACGAAGCGTTCACTCCACGTGAGAGCCGAGTGGAGACTTTCGCAGAGATCAACCGCCATTCGCCGGCTGAAGTGGGCAGACCATCGATCTCGATCAACTCCTGCAGCCATTGTTCTGCTGAGAACTCCGCCAGTTCTGACCCGAATAAGTGCGTGACGGCGTTGAAGAATGCTGACAACTCTCGCTCCGCCATCGCCATGAGGTCGGCGCAACGAGCGTTGGAAGTGTTTGACGGTTTGTAAGGGGCGAGTGGATTCATATTCCTCACCTTTCGAAGCCAGAGAACCCGGGGACCGCTATTGACAGGCCGCCGCGTTCCGGCTAAAACGGAGAGTGTCTCCGAATCAATAGAATAGATAAGATAACCGGAGACTCTCTCCGGTTGCAACTTTTTTTTGGTATGCCGACCAAAAATCAGAAAATGGCCCCACGAAAACCGCGCACCGACGCCCAGCGGAACCGCGAGCTCATTCTGGAGGTGGCGAAGGTGGCGTTTACGCGGTCTGGACCGAATGCCAGCCTCGACGACATCGCCAAAGAGGCAGGTGTTGGAGCGGGAACTCTGTATCGCCACTTTCCTACGCGAGACGCACTGATCGAAGCGGTCTATCGGAC
>WNFI01655598.1_pt1 | contig 16949 bp, 15 predicted proteins | sample 5400471 | NCBI WGS metagenome assembly WNFI01 (sample SAMN13153348, study PRJNA577476) | soil metagenome | isolation source: 100 cm saprolite on Douglas fir-dominated hillslope | place: USA:California | collected 2013-09-17 | reverse complement strand
GGCTGCTTCCATCTTGGAAGCAGCTTCGTCCTGCATATGCGGAAGCACGTGCGAGTAGGTGTCCAGGGTGAACGCGGCGCTCGCATGTCCAAGTTGCTCGGACACTACTTTCGGCGCGACTCCAACCGTTAGGGCAAGAGTGGCAGATGTGTGGCGGAGATCGTACAGCCGGATGTTCGGCAAACCAGCTTCTCGCAAGAGCGGTTTGAAATGCCGCTTGACCAAGTATTCCTCGTTGATCGGTTCGCCACGCGTGGTGGTAAAGATCAGTTCAGTGAATACTGAGTCGCACGCCGCCCCAGCCGCATCCGCCCCGCCTTTCAACTTCCGGAGTAGATCAAGCACCCACATTTGCAGTTTAACGACTCGACGACTGCGGACCCGCTTCGTGTCCGAAAAGGTCCATTGCCCTTCGTTCTTGTGAAGAGTTCGAACGACGCTGATGGTTTCACGATCCCAGTCGATGTCCCGCCAGCAGAGGGCGAGGTATTCGCTGGGGCGCATTCCGGTAGTGAGGGCCACAGCAAAAAGGCACGCTTGTGGGGAATGCGATGCAGTCCTGAGAAACGATCGAGCCTGCTCTGTCGTCAGCACAGACATTTCTCTGGACTGCTCACGAGGAAGTTCAACTCCCTGCGTTGGATCGTTGAGGAGCAACTGCCAACGTATAGCCTGCCTAATTGCGGCCCGCAAAACAGCATGCGCGTGTCGAACCGTCCGTGCCGAGAGTTTTCGGTCGATCATGACCTGATATCCGGCCTGGATTTCAAGAGGCGAGAGCGAGGCCAAGATTCTTGCACCGATTGCTGGACGGATGTATCTACGAAGCACGGCTGCGTAGTCGCGGTACGTCTTTGCCCGGACTTTAGGTCTCACGGCCGTTTTCAGCCAGTGATCCAAGAATTCGTGCACTGTGACCTGGAGACCCTCTACACCGCGGGACAGGTCTCGTTCGTGTAACCTTCTTGTTAGGTACGCCTGTGCGTGCCGTAGAGAGCCGTAGATTGTTCGATTGTGGTAGGTGCGCTTTCGCGTTTCGCAATCGCGCCCGAGATAGACGCGAACGAGCCAACGACGCTCGCCTCGTGCAATGATCTGACCAACCTTGCGGGACATAAATGTTCCTCCTTTCTCCGGAAGCAGACATGCGTCCGGACGATTTGCAAGCTCAAGTTCCGTGGACAAATGCGTTTTGGTTTGCTGACAGGGAGGCAAGACAGCGTCTGACTAAGGGATCTCTGAGGAATCCTAAGGTTTATGCCGTGCTATGACTCCGGCGGAGAGGGTTAGTCCTGGAAAGAATGGCTCGCCGCACTGGACGATTTCCGCAACTGGCTCATCCGCGCGGCATGAGACAGTCGAGGGCAGGACACACTGCACAGTGGCCGCTAAAACCTGCGAACTCCCTCCCTAAGGGCTTCAATAAACGAAGAAAAGCGGTCGGTCTTTGTACGCCGGCCTCGTCTTGTTAACGTTTCAAAAAATGTCGACCTGAGCCCGGAACTCAGCTCAAGCTGAACACCCGAGCGCCGCTGGCCCCGATTGCAAATGTTGTCTGGGCTCTCGCCTTGAAGCTCGGGATTCGGGTGCCTTTCGACGTTGAAGCCGGCCGCCTCAAGAGATTTCCGAACGGCGGCTTGTGCCTCGTCGGCCAACCCGCCAATGAATACCGCCTCGTCGTCACTATCCTCGCCATGGATTGTGAGCACGAGCGGAGATGCGGCCACCAAAGCCTCGCACTGTGCTTCCCTAAATCTAGTGCTTGTTATGTGAAGTTCTCTGTTGTTATTGGGCCGTATCCCCTCGAATGCGTAGAATGAAAGGGTTGCTCCAGCTATTGCTTCGGCAAGCTCAGAGGTTCCCGGCTCAATCCCGCCACCGTGCGGGGCGATAACGGCAACCTGCCCTGGACGAACAGCGGTACGAATCTGAAAATCGCGCCCGGCAACGGCATGCTCGCAGAGTTTTTCAAAACTTTCGTACCGGTCCATCGACTGTACCCCGCTTGGATTCTTCTTGGTGAACGCGCGTCTGTGGGCTCGTCGCCGCCGCTAGTGGCGGCTGGCGCATCCATCCTGCCCGGTCGGATTCCACGTGCCGGCGAACGCGACGTCCCGGCCGCCATCGCCGGAATCGAGGAAGGACTCGACTGTCTGACCGAGGACTTCGCGCGCAATCGTCACGCAGAGCCTGCTGGAAGCTGTTCCAGCTGAGCGTGTGGAGATCGTACATGGCGGTGGCGGCGGCACCATTAGGTCTTGTGCGGTCCCCACGCCTTAAGAACGGCGTCGTAATCCGCCTTCAATTCGTCGAGCGTCGGCCGGATGCCTTGCGTTTCCGGCGGCTGGGAATGGGACGCGATGTAGCGGCACGCCTTGTCGAAGATGGGCATGATGGCGGTCATGCTCGCCTGAAGGTCGGCGACGTTGATCTTCTCGAGCTTCGTCATCATCACGTTGGGCGCGTACCGCTGCACGACCCCTTTGAGCATCTCGTACTCGACGACAATTTCCGAGAGGCCGCGGAGCTCCTCGTACCCCTTTTCGACGAGCGCCGCCCGGATCTCGCCGGTCTGCTTTTCGGCGGCGTCGATCATCTTCTTCACCCTGGCGCTGACTTGAGCGATGGTGTCGACGCGCGGGTGGGACGCGGCGCTCACGACGCCCGCATCGACGCCTTCGAGGCGGATGTCGTAGTACTTCCACTTCTTCTTGTCGGCCTTGCTGAGCAGCTCGGCGGCAAACCAGATGTTGTGCGTGAACACGATGATCTGGTGGTCGTCGGCGAGCGCGATGATGCGGTCGCAAACCTCATTGATGCGCCGGTAATCCATGCTCGTGATGGGGTCGTCGAACACGACGGGCGATGACGCCGGGACGGCCGTCACCTCCGCGAGAAAGTCCGCAAGCGCCAGGGCTTTCTGCTCGCCTTCGGAGAGGACCTCACTCGGCTTGTACGAAGACACGAGCTTGCGGCGCGTGACCTGCCCTTGCCGGCCCGGGAAGTTCAGCGTCACGTTCGGCGCGCGCAGCCGCTTGCACTCCTCCTCAAAGCGTTTTCCGAAATCCTTGTTCAGCAGAACTTCGCTCGCTTCCTTCGCGGCTTCGGTCAGCGCCCGCAGGACATTCGGGATGTTGTTTTTGACGATGGTGGCGCGGGCGACCCACTTGGCGTCGGTGACGCGCTTCTCGATTTGCGGCAGGAGCGAATTTGCGGTCTTCCTGCCCTGCAGTTCGGTGAGCTCCTTCTGTTTCGCCTTCAAGGCGGCTTGCCGCTCCTCGGCCGACGACTGAAGGCCGGCTATACGGGCGTTGAGCCTGATTTCTTCGTCGGTCACCACCGTCTCCGCAGCAGCCAGAATGGAGCCCTTGTCATCCCAGGCGACGGCACGCCGCGCCGCGACGTCGAGGCTGAGCTTCTTCATCTGCTCGACGACGGCCTTGACAGGTTCGAGGATGTCGGGGCCATCGTTCGTTTCGGCGGCGAGCTGGGCATCGAGTGCGTCGCCTTTCAGGTCAGCGACCGGCTTGGAGTAGACGGCGAGCTCGCGCTCTGTCGTGTCAAGGGTGGTCTTGATGTCGTTGTCTGAAAACTCACGGTACCTCTTCACCAGGTCAACCGCAGTCGCCGTCAGCGGTTGCTGGCAATAAGCGCAGGCGTCGTCCGCTCCCGGATACGTCGCGGGCGCATGCTTCTTGAGGTAATCCTCGCCGGCCTGAATGAAGCGCCGCCATTCGTCGCCGAGTATGCCCAGTATCGCGAGCCCCTCGAAAGCCTTGTTGCCCGCGTCCTCGCGGCGCTGCAATGCCTTATCGCGTGCCGAGACACGGGCCGTGTAGGTGTCAACGTCGAAATTCTTGGCGGTCTCTATCGCCGTCTTCAGTGCCGTCACGACGACTGCTCGGTCACGCGCCCGTTTCAGTTCGTTTTGAATGTTCGACGAGCCGAGCGCGTCGACCTCGACCTTCAGCGCGTCGATGGTCGCGTCGATCTCGTCCGGAATCGTGGCGTACTGCTTGATCTCGTTGAGGTCGGTCGCGGAGCCGAGCGTCTCAATCGTCGGGTAGATCGAACACGAGCGGTCGAAGGAGATGAGAATCGTGTTCATGCCTGGCGTGCGCGCGGTGATCGCAGCCTCGAAGGCCGTGCGCACGCGCTCAATGCCGCCCTGGACCAGCGGGAAGAGAGTCAGCTCGCCCGGTGTGTAGACGTAGGTGAGGTCTTCTTCGACATGAAGGCGGGCGCCGCGGGCGTCGAAGATGCTGACGCGATTGAGTGGTGCGACGCCGAACTGGTTTTGCCAGTCGACGTCCTGGCCGGTCGCGCCGACCGTCACGGTGAAGCTCGCGCTCGGCGTGGGCTTCTTGTCGGAGCGGACGTTGTGAAGGATGTCCTCGGCGGTGCGCACGCCGGCGGCGCGCTTGAGCACACGGACGAAACCGGATTTGCCGGAACCGTTCTCCCCGAAGATGACGGTGACGGCGGGCGCGAATTCAATCTCCGCGCCCAGCTTCAGCGCATTGATGCCGTCGCCAATTTTCACTTTGTCGATACGGACGGCGTCGAGCGGATTGCCGTCGACCTGCTTCTCCTCGATTTTCGGCACCGCCTCGAAGGCATCATCGGACAGTTTCTTCTCAGCAAGCAGGAGCTTCAGGTAGCGGTCGATGTCCGCGTCCGACGGCTGGACCCTGTTCTTGAGAACATCGGCAGTGACGGCACGAGACCAGCCGTCCTGGCCGTTCGCCCAAGGCGGAAGGAGCGCGTGCGACGTCGGCGCCATTGCGCCGGGCTGTTGTTGCTGGTTATTCATCTCCAAAGAGACCTCGGTCATTGTCCATGCGCTACTGACATAGAGATGTGGTGTCCGGATTCGCTTGCACGAAGTATACGTCACGTATATCATCCCCGGCAGCCTGAAACACGACGGGGTCGCCATCGCAGAACATCGCGTCCCCCGTTGACACCTGGAGCCACCGTGCCGCACCTGGCAAAGAAAACGCTCTCGCAATTCATCAGAACGGGATGCAAGCGGCAGCTTCGCCTCAATCTGACACCCGATACGAGGGCCTTCGCGGACGAACGATCTGCGACACAGATGCCTCCGAAGCAGCCCCCTCGTCCCGGCCTGGAGCAGTTTGCCCAGGCGGGAGAGGAGTGGCAAAGCCAGAAGATGCACGACCTCGTCGAGACGTTCGGCGAGGCCAGTGTGATCGGCGACGTTCGAAGAAATGCGGAGGGACTCTACACATTCGGTCGCCGGACGGATCTCCGCGCCGCGTTGACGGCCGCGGTGCCTCATGCGTTTGTGGTGGAACCGCTATACCAGGTCACCGAGGCGTTTCAACGCGCAATGAATATCGGTGCGTACGGCCGGGATTTTGGTCTCACGTATGGGGATCTACTGCCTGATCTGATCCAAATTCTTCCAGCACGTACCCGTTCGAAAGTCGCTACCCCGGACGGAAGGTTGGTGCCAGTTGCGGAGCAGGACGACCGGCTTCAGCTTCGGATCATAGACATCAAGCTGACGGCCGAGGCGTCCCCCAGCTATTTCGCTGAAGTCGTCTACTACGCGACAGTACTGGCGGGATGGCTCGAGGACGAAGGTTTGGCGGCGCGGTTTACCGTTGCCGACGACTGCGCCGTGTGGGCGGGCAGCCACGACGCTTCTCACGTGACCCGCAGCTTCCGGGAAGCACAGGACGCGGGCGGAGTCGCAACGGCACAGCAGCTCTTTGTGGCGCTGAATGACGACCTTGAATTCGTGCCATTTGAAGTCTTCGCGTTGCGCCTGCGGCAATTTCTCCAGAACGACCTCCCGAACGTTCTATCGCATGATTGGCGGGAACTCCCCTGGCACGTGGATAACCGCTGCCGCGGCTGCGACTACCTTGGGATGCCCTGGATCAACGCTCAGCGAGAGCGCACGGACGATCCAGGCCACTGCATCCCCACCGCGGTGCGGGAAGACCACCTGAGCAGGGTCGCCTTCATTTCGCGCGGCGCCAGCCTTGCGCTGCAAGGCAGACACATCATGGGCGTCGCCGCCTTGGCAGAACTCGAGCCACAGGACGCCGCATTTGATGTCCATCAAGCGTTGCGAGCCACTCGCACCGTGGTCGCTGGACGCGCGCGTGCGCTGCAAACAGATGAGGCCGGTGTTCCGACAGAAGCGGGCAGTTCGTCCGTCATGCCACGCTGGGCCGACCTTCGGCTACAGGTAACTGTCGACTTCGATATCAGCAGCGCTATTACGCTGGCGATTGGGCTTCAAGGTTTCTGGCGGGATCCTGCTCCGAACGCCACTGGGCAGCACGCCACCAACATCTGGCGCCCCCGTATCTTTGTTGTTGACCAAAGGACACCTGAAGCAGAGCAGCGCGAAGTAATCGCATTTTTGCGCGAGCTAAACACGGTTCTCGATGACGCGCGTCAACGGAATCCCAGAACGACATTCCAGATCTACCTGTGGGACTCGTTGCAGTTTGATCACTTCACTCGAATCATTGGCCGTCATCTCGAGGCAATCCTGCGGGACCGTACGGTGCGCGACCTCGCGTGGTTGTTTCCGCCCGAGGAGGTTCTGCCAAACCCTGTTCTGTCTGCGGTGCACTCTCCGATCACCATTGTGAAGGACGCGGTGCGAGCTCTGGTCGCCGCGCCGATTCCGCACTATTACAGCCTGCTCGCGACGGCACGCAGATACCACGACGCCTCTCTTCCGGCCAACGTCGCAACGTTTTCGATTCATCCCCTGTTTGAGGATGCGCTGAGCGACCAGGTTCCCTCTGAACGTGCGCACGAGATCTGGACCCATTCGACACGCCCTCACTGGACAGAACAGATCGGCGTTCTGCGTGAGACCGTGACGAAGCGGCTGCGAGCTCTACAAACCGTTGCTCGAAGGCTCGAGACGGATCTCCGGGGCATGTTGTCCGCGACAGCACCCCGGATAGCAGTAAGACCACCGGCCAGGCAGATGCGCATGAGCACGGACGGGCAACTCTGGTTCGCGTTCGCCAAACTCGATGAGGCACTGCAGGAGGTGGAGGTCCACCGCCTTCGGGCGATGCCGGCCCACGAACGAGAAGCCAAATTTGCGAGCGCGAGGCTCGAGGTTCGTCTTCACGATCAAGCGGAGCAAGATGCGCTGGCGGCTTTGGGCCTACTGCCAGCGGTCGGGCGACGCATTTATCGACTCCGGCCAGGATCTGTCGACGTCAAACTGAGAGTCCACGACTTCAACGTGGCACTTGTACCGGAGAATCAGCCGTTAATCCTCGATCGGACCCTCGGATCGATGGTCTTCGGAAGCCCCCTTCAAGATTGGTTCGGCGACGGTGCCTTCCGCCCCATGGAGAAGGTCTTGAGTGTTCGGATTACGGGGCTCGATCGAGACCGCCGCTTAGTGAGCATTGACCTGAGCCGCAATGACTTGGCCACAATCGACGGTCTCGAGCAACACGGACTTCTGGAGCTCGAATGCGACGTGATTTTGGACCCCACGTATGCCGACTTTTTCACAAAGAAGTTGAGTCAGTGTCTCGCGACAATCGGCAATCCGGTGATTGCACGGGATCGGCCGAATGTACGGCTGGCTCTTGGTGACGTCGGCAACGCCCGCCGCGCCGCAACGACGGCAGTCGCCGAGGCGCTTTGGTCCGCCGGACAGATGGCGACCGTGGATGTTGAACGCGACGTCACGGGAATTCGAGAGAGGCTTACGGCCGCGGGCCTCTCGCTAAACGAGAGTCAGTGGCGTGCGTGGGACTCAGCTCTCCACCGAAGGCTTCGTCTCCTATGGGGCCCCCCAGGTACTGGCAAGACGCGAACGCTTCACAGCATTGCGCTCGGAGCACTACTTCATGCTGAACGTGCACGTCGGCCTGTGCGCATCCTGGTTTGCGCATCGACCTATACGGCTCTAGACAACGTTCTGCTGGGAATCCATGCGCGGCGCCACAGTGTCATGGGCCACGACCAGGTGTCCATTCAGCGGCTTCGCTCGACTTTTCGGCCCCCTGATCCCCACGTGCCGGCAGACATGGATGTCAGCGTGAATCGTGGGCGGCCCGTCGTCGAATTGCGAGGTCTCCGAAACCGCCTGCTAGCGGCCCAGGAGTCAGCGGTCGTCGGCGCAACACCTGAGCAGATTTACAACCTCGCGACCCTTGATGACGCCGAGCCCGTGCAGTCGTTTTTTGACCTGATCCTGATCGACGAAGCAACCCAGATGGATGTCGCCCACGCCATCCTCCCGCTGTGTACCATTGCACCGCAGGGCTCCATAGTCCTGGCTGGCGACTGGAAGCAGCTTCCGCCGATTCATGGAGCTGGTCGCCCGATCTGAAGGCCCACTTCTTGACCGACGTGCCAATAGCCGCACCTGCCGATTGGCCCGCGCAGCTCATGTTTTCTCCGGACCTTCGTCGCATCTTAGACCCGGACCAACGCTGCGTCTGCATCGTGTACGACGACGGAAGTAGCAGCCAAAGCAACCGCTTTGAAGCCGACATGGTTGCTTCCATCGCATGGCTGTTGTCCGGCCGAATGTCGTCGCAGCTGGTGAACGAACGGGATGCGACCACCGGTGTCGTTCGCGCGCTTGCCAATCTCGCCTACTCGGCAGAGCAGTTCTGGCAACAGGCTCTCGGAGTTGTAACTCCCCACCGGGCACAACAGGCGCTTGTCACCGGGCGGTTGCAGGAGTTGTTTAGAGGTCAGTCCGATCCGGAACTCATTCGCGACGCTGTCGACACTGTCGAGCGATTCCAAGGCCAGCAACGAGATGTGATCGTGGTCACATTTGCCCTTGGCGATCCGGACCAAATCGCGGAAGAAGACGAGTTCTTGCATTCCCTGAACCGGTTCAACGTGATGGCCTCGCGGGCGCGCGCGAAGCTGATTGTGCTCGTCTCCCAACAGGTGGTTGATCATCTTGCAAGCGACCTCGACGTGCTTAGAGACTCGCGTCTTCTGAAGTCCTTCGTCGAGACCTTCTGCAACACGTCGGCTCCAGTTCGACTCGCCTGGTCGCATGAAGGCGATGTGCGCTACGTGGACGCCCTTGTGCGCACGCATGGTGCAGAATGAGCAGATCCCTGCTAGAACAGGGCGGTCTACCGATCGCGGAGTTGGCCAGAATCGGCTGGCGCGAGGGCTGGCGGCCAAGTGACACTTACCTCGCACACCGCTGGTTTGCTCGCCGTCTAGCGTCGGCAGTCCGAGCCTTGTTGGTTGCTTCCCAGACCACTTCTGAAGAGTGTTTTTGGCAGGCATATGAACAGGGCATTGACCTCAGTGGTCTCACCGTTTGTGACCCATTTGTCGGCGGGGGAACATCGGTCATCGAAGCGCAGCGGTTGGGTGCCCATACCCTGGGTGTCGACGTCGATGCAGTAGCATGCGCGATCACCTCTTTCGAAACTCGGGCTCACACGGTCGGAGATCTGAACCCGTCACTAGATGACCTGAAGCGAAGTGTTGGATCTCGTCTCGCGCGCTACTACGACACACGTGATGCGAGCGGTAAGCGGCGTGTAGTCTTGCATTGCTTTTGGGTTCAGGTCGTTGAGTGTGGCGGGTGTTCGACACGTGTCGATGCGCACCCACACTATCAACTCGCGTACGAAGCTGAGGGACACCACCAATGGGTGTTCTGCCCCGCGTGCACGGAGATAGTTCGGCTTCCAAAGAGCACGGCGCGCCACAAGTGTCAGTGCGGCTGCAAGTTTAACGTGAGGCGCGGTACGGTAGAGCGGGGGATTTTGACTTGCCCGCATTGCAAACGGCGTGAACCGCTCATCGATGTCGCTCGCCGAACCGGAACAACCCCTGCTTGGCGTTCGTTTGCACTTGAAACCCTATCGCCTGACTATGGCTCGCGCACGCCCTTGTCGGAGCGCTCGTTTCAACGCGTGACGGACTACGACCGTGGTCGGTACCAGGCCGCGCATCGCGCGCTGTTGCGACAGATCAAGCGCGCGGGCTCGGACGCCATGCCGATTCGTCTCATTCCGCAGCGGAAGCGATCCGATAGGCGACTCGTTGGGTACGGATACCGGACTTACTCGGAGCTGTTTAATTCAAGACAGCTACTTCATCTGTCACTTCTCAGCGAAGCCATCGCAAAGCAGCCTGCGGCCTCACGCGAGGCGTTGATGATCGCATTTAGCGATCATCTGACCACAAACTGCATGATGACGAACTATGCGTTTGGGTGGCGGCGTTTGGCGCCACTGTTCTCGATTCGGGCGTTTCGCCACCTGCCGAGACCTGTTGAAATCAATCCGTGGCTCGACGGGACAGGTCGTGGAACCTACCCGAACGCCGTGAGACAAGTCATGCGAAGCGTATCTAGCGCACGCTCGGCCATCGGCGATCCACCCAGGACACCGTTGAGAAGCGTTATCGTCCAGCGGGATAGTCGGGACTTGTCCCACATCAAGAGCAATAGCGTTGATGTAGTGCTAACCGATCCGCCATATTTCGACAACATTGCGTACTCAGAGTTGTCGGATTTTTTCGTACCTTGGATGAAGCATTTCGGCTTGATTCGAAGCGCAGCCGCAGCAAACCGTGGGCTGCACCACAGCATTGCTGCTCCGTCTCGTCGAGGGCGCTCAATCGGTGATTATGCCGTCGCTCTTAGAAAGTGCTTTTCCGAGATGTCTAGAGTTCTCGCACCACACGGGACCGCAATCTTTACTTACCAGCACAGGACCCCTCAGGCTTGGCAGGCACTCATGAAGGCCATCTGTCAGCAACGGATGCGTGTTGTGCAGGTCTTTCCGATCCTTGGCAACAGCGCCGCGGGGCCGCATGTCGATGACGGAACCTGCCAGTGGGATGCAGTGTTTGTGTTGAGCAAGAGGAACCCGGCAGCACAAGCGTCAGGCCCTGAGATTCTGGGCAGGGCCCAGAAGCATTGGCGGTCTTACGTGACGGCACTTTCACGTAAGCGGAAGGTTCGGTTTGGAACGCGTGATCGAATCAGCTTCCTTCGCGCGTGCCTGACCGCCGGCGGAGGAGGCTTGTTTGGTACGCCAGACAGTAAGGGTCGTAAGGCGCTCCTTAAGGCTATTGAAAGCATCTGTGCCCCGGACGAGGCGCAATCATGAAGGGCGAACAAGTTCGACGCATTCGGACACAGCTTGGCTTCACCCAGGAGGAACTGGCGAAGCAAGTTGGCGTTCATAAGAACACGGTGGCGCGTTGGGAGCGCGATGAATTGTCGATTCGCGAAAGCACTGCTCGCCTGCTTCAATTTGTTGCGAGAGACCGTCCCGGCCGCGACGATGAGCGAGCGTAGAACATTTTCCCGCGCAGCCATCGAGTGTCGAGCGACGGCGGACGGCGGCCCAGGCAGTCGGCGCCCAGGGTGGTAACCACAGAATCCATTTTCGAGGTGCTGCGAAGGCCGTTTTAAGCCGTTCATGGAGGCCGATCAGCCGCACCCACTGCATCGTTGGTGGCCTGAAGCAAAGTCATCCAACTCATCAGTCAGCTCTTGACCCATTGCGGCCCACAACGGCATCTTTCTTCCGGCTGGCACCGTCGCGTTGAGTGACATGCCGGCTCCGATAACTGGCAGCCACTTTCCTGTTACGAGATCATCAAGCAAGGACTTCGGAAAATACGGGAGATACTTGGCCGGCACGTGATCCTCGACGTAGATAGTTTCAAGATCGGATGCTAGCTGAATTCATCGACTTTAGCTAGCTTGTGCACAAGTTGACGGACTGGGCTTTGGCAGGTTGCAGGGCCCGCAGCATTCAATGAATGACGACAGTCCTCGACCCAATAACTATCCATCCAGAGGATCTCGCTGACGACTTGCTCGAATGCGTCCATGCACACTCACCTTATCGTGAATGATAACGTCCTTTATCATTCAGTATCTGGTTGGCGAGTTGCAAGAGGTTCGGGGTCACTTGTCCAGGATGGCGACTTTACGTCAAGGTGGGCAGCCACGCTGGCTTGCTCAGTCCCGAGTTGGCCGCCGGCATTCGCCGTGTGAAAGGCGTCAAGAGACTGGGTGTAAGGCTCGGAAACTGGCCTACTGCTGAAGAGGCTCGCCGGCTGTGGCAGGCGCCGGACCCGGATACGCTGAAGGGCAAGCGAGACCGAGCAATCCTTGCGGTCCTGCTTGGATGCGGGCTGCGAAGACGAGAGTTGGCTGACCTGGATTTCCGGCATCTACCACAGCGCGAGGAGCACTGGGCCATAGTCGACCTCGTCGGCAAGGGTGGGCATATCCGCACCGTGCCGTTGCCAGAGTGGGTGAAGGCGACCATGGATATCTGGACTACGGCGGCCGATCGGTCCGGCGGCCGGCTATTCCGATGTGTCTGCCGCGCGGGCAAGCACTGGGGCGACGGTGTGACCGAACGGGTAGTCTGGCACGTACTGAAACAGTACGCCGCCAAACTCGGCGTGACCGGACTGGCTCCGCACGATCTTCGCCGCTCGTGTGCGAAGTTGTGCCATTGCGCCGACGGAGAACTGGACCAGATTCAGTTCCTGCTTGGACATGTATCCGTGCAGACAACCGAACGTTATCTCGGCTGCAAGCAGCGGATCCGAGCAGCTGTCAACGATCGCATCGGTATCGAACCGTAGCGAATGGCCTCCACTGGAGCGGGACGGCGACTATACACCCAGATGTGCCCGTCTGGCCCCTTCCTTACCGTCGAGGGGACCTCCGATCAGCAAGCGCCGTTCGGCTTGCTGCGGTGATTGACTCCACCAATTCGCGTTCTGCGTCGTCCAAGCCCTCGAGACGGTGCCTGCCGTTAGGATCAAACGGTTCGCCGTGTGGCCCTTTGGAGTAATTTCCCATGACAATTGCAGCGGCCTTCAAATCCCGACGCGCGCGACTATCGCCGAGGTGGCGGCAAAGCGATTGTAGGGTCGTCACCGGTTCTGCTACTAATTCGGCATAGTCGACGAACAGCGTGCGCTGCGAAGGGAAACGCAGCGTCGCTTCGATCGTCCTGCTCCACACTTCAGCGAAGAATCGAGCTGCTTTCAGACGACCTCCGCCTTCGGATCGACTGTGGTGCCAATGCGGCGGATTATGCAGAAATGACGCGACGGTCGCGCAAGGATCGCGTGTGACGACGACAAGCGGCGTCGTATCAAAGGTGGTGACGAGACGTTCCGCCACGATCGCATTCCAAGAAGTGAATTTGACCACGCAGGCGCGCTCCCGGCGTTCAGCATCAAGGTGAACACCGTGGGCCAGGCTGCGGAGCGATTGGGCGATGAGCGCTTCCAGTCTGTCCTTGCGGGCACGATCACTCTCGCGGGGCAACCGCCGGAACAACGTGTTCAGAAATTCCGGCTCTCGCAACGCCACCCAGCCGCCCACACTGGCCAGCAGATTACAAAGGAGCGTCGAGCCGCAGCGGCCCACGTGGAACACCAGACCGTCAGGAGCGCGGCCGAGCGACATCGCAGCGCCGCAGAGCATTACATCCGCCGACAATCGGAACCTAACGGTATTAGCGTTCGCTCGAGTCCTACGATAGCCCTCGACGACGTCATCGAACAAGGGAACATCGAATGCGCTCAGTCCCAGGTCGACATAATAGCTAGCTAGCTCGTCATCTATCTCGACGGGGACCCATGCGGCGTGGCCGGGATTCAAGCCGGTCAGCAACAACCGTAGGTCGTCTTGGTCGAGGCCCATGCGGCGCGCCGCCTCGGCCTCGCTGGCAAGGCCTGCCAGTATCAGCCGGACGAGGTCAGCGTCGAATGGCGGACCGGCGGAGGAGCCCGTCATAGGTCTGGCCTCCCCCCAGGCCCGATCGAAGCGCGTTCATGCTCCTTCGCCTGCCTCCTGGGGCATACGGATGAGGAAGCCGTCGATAACGAGCTTGCGAGCGAGTTCGATTTGCTGTGTCACCGGAAGGCCTGGAATTTTGCTAACCCGGAATGGTTCAGCAGCTCCAGCCAGAAAAATCATTGCCGCCGTGTGGTCGGGTCCGGCTTCCACCATCGATCGTCCGAATTGGAGGGCCACACCGTTGTTGATCGCCAGCACTCGCGCGTAAAGCGGCTGGGATTTAGTAACGAGCGTGTCTTCGTCGACCCGCGCCGCCTCGAGGGAATTGGCGACTAGCTGTCCTGCCGGATTACATCGACCGCGACGAACGATACCGTCTTCCAGCGCCGCGAGGCCATCGCCGATACTCCTGTCGTCAATTGCGTCGGTGACTTCGCGGACGAGTTTCCCGATCTTCGCACGGATCGAGGCGTCCCTCGCATATCGCGGCGGGAGCGAAGCTATAACCCGATCGTCACGATAGCACAGCGCCTCGACCGCCCTGGAGACAAGCGCAAGGACGCTGGGTGGATGAATTCCCAAGGTTAGATGGATTGACGGCGCAACGGTCGCTTCTGCTGCATGGACCCGTCCGCGTGGCAAATAGAGGATATCACCGGCTTGGAGCACCAACACGGTGGGGGCAGGGAGGCTGTCGGTCACGAACAACTCGCGCTGCCGCAACTCGTGGATTGGCACTAAAGGCAGCGAATCGTACACATGCCAGGTTTTGCCCCCCTCGATCTGCAGGATTAACACATCGTGGTCGTCGTAGTGCGGTAAGAAGCCCTGCGAATGGGGCGGCGTGATGTAGGCGTTGACTTGGGTCTCAAATCCCAACTCGACCTCGATCGCATGCGATAAGGCTGCAATTGATGGTATATACCGTTCTAAGCCGTTCAGAACGATGGTGTAGCCTTCCGCAAAGTCATTCCGAACGCGGACGGAGTCGACGCCGCCATCGGCGAACCGATAGGCGCCAGGCTCCTTCTTGTCGTCCCTCCTTACGAGTCGCACGGCGGAAAGCTCCGGCCGTCCATACTCCAAATGCGCCTCAATGGCGGCGGCATCAATCAATCCAGTGAAATAGTCGGAACGATGCCGCTCTACCAGATGTTCCCGGGTTCCCCAAATCTCGGTGAGAAACGTCTCTACAGAGAGCGGTTGAAGCAGCCAAGCAAGAGAGATTTCGTTGGTCATATCGTTCCGAACTTGGAGGCAATGAGTTCAGGCGGATATCCGGCGCGGACCAAGATCGCGCAAACCTCCCGGTACAACACCTTGTAGGCGTCGCAATATACTGACGGGTTATCGAAGCCGCGCTGCTTAGAGAAGCGATTTTCAAGGTCGCCGCCGCGACAGACTTGGCGCCACCGGCACGCTGCGCACCCGCCGGGCAAGGTATTGTCTATAGATTCGATTTCGCAAAATATCGGGTCCGCCAGAAACTCTCGAAGCGTGCTTCGCGCAGTCGAGTACACGGGACCGTTTCTGTACCATTCGAGCGCCGGTATAAAGGTATCGTCGATAGCGACCGTACCATCACTGCGGGCAATCACCACCTGATTGGTCTTCTTGCGATGCCGAAACATTTGGCCCGGAGTTCTGTCGCGCTTGAAATGCGACATCATTTGGTCGATGAACTTGATATGCACCCCCACGTTGTCTTCCTCGAGCCATTCGAGGAAAATGTCCGAGAGGCAGGCGCCGTAGTCGGCCGCCTTGCCTGAAGCGACGAACTCCAAATCGTCCAGGTTGCGGTCGGGCAAAAGAAAGTTCAATTCGGCGACGCCCAACCCGCGAAGATACCGGTAGATGGCCCGATAATCATTATCATGATGCAATACGCTGATCGTCGAAGGGCGGGGACCGCCAATCTGCTGCGCGTCGACGAGTCGCCGGATCGCGTCCTCGGTTTTACGGAAGGTTGACCTGCCGAGGTGATCGAGCCGAAAGCGGTCGTTCGCTTCCGGCGGTCCGTCAATACTTACGCCAACGCCGACTTTATGCTCTATAAACGTGTCGATCCAGCGCCCGTCCAGCATCACACCGTTCGTCTGGATCGATAACGACAAACGCGCAACCGGCTCGATCGTGGATCGGAGACACCGGCATGCATCGCCAAAAGCCTCAACACCCATAAGCGTCGGTTCGCCGCCATGGAAGCAGACTTTCGCGCGAGGGATGCGCAGTTCATAACAACCCTGCGAAATCCAATGGGCCAGTTCCTTCGTGACTTGTTCTGAGGCTAGATTTGGGCGGGCAAGCGGGGTCCTCTCCCCCATGTTGAAGTAATAGCAATAAGTGCAATTGATATTGCACCGTTCTGCTACTTTATAGATGATCTGGAGCGCGTCAATAGAATCCGCCGCTGCCGCGCTCCACTTCTTTCCAGCGGAACCTCTTCCCAAAATCTGAATAAGTCCCGCATCCGCCAAAGGGTTGACTTCATTCATCGAAGGCGATCCGGCAACCAGTCAGCTATCGGCCAGTGACTCGTTCGCCCAATACCTCGCGGATGACGTTGGTCACCCAGTCCTCGCGGTTCATCGCGGGCGACTGATTGTAGTCCCCGGGGCCCTGTTTATGATCTCCACCTTTTTGGGTGTAGTTGCCCTGCCCCTGATTGTAGTCGGTGGCAGCGATTCCAGGGAGAAAAACTGCCCCTGGCGTGAGCAGACCATCAATGATTGCCTGCCCAATTAATTTTCGACCTTCCGTCGATTTCGTACGCAAGGTGTTCTGGTTTGTTTCGTCAGGTTTGCCCGCCATAATTGCCCCTCCACTTCGTGGCGTTCGCACTAATTGCGTAAGACTCTACGTCTATCGCGAGGGCGGAGTATATCCAGAGCGCTTATGGCCGTCAATCAGTAAATCACCTTAGACTCTCGAAGAGTGGACGCGGGTATTCTCCTTCCTGGTAACTTTACGAGAAACGCCCTAGTGTACTGAGTCTAATGTTCGCTTACAAAAGCGGGCCACGGAATCGAGGATCTGGTCAGCGGATTTGGTCCAGACAAAAGGTTTCGGGTTCTGGTTGTGGTGATCGATGAAGCCGCGGATAGCGTGTTCCAACTCGCGTGTGCTGCGGTGGACGCCGCGCCGGATCTGTTTTTCG
>WNFI01206147.1_pt1 | contig 16951 bp, 15 predicted proteins | sample 5400471 | NCBI WGS metagenome assembly WNFI01 (sample SAMN13153348, study PRJNA577476) | soil metagenome | isolation source: 100 cm saprolite on Douglas fir-dominated hillslope | place: USA:California | collected 2013-09-17 | reverse complement strand
TCGGCGAAGACGATCGCGGCCAGCTTCTTCCTGTCCAGCGTTCCGTCGCGTCGGAGGACGTCACCGAACTCCCGCACGACCTCGGCCAGCGCGGGCTCGCCCGGCGCCACGACCTCGCGCGCCAGCTGGTCGGCGTCGACGAGGACGGCGCCCAGGCGCGCCAGGATCTCGGACACCGTGCTCTTGCCGGTGGCGATGCCGCCGGTGAGGCCGACGAGCAGGAAGCGCCGCGCGGGCGCCGTCACACCTGCGACCAGTCGTCGCCGGACTTGACGTCCACCACGATCGGCACGTCGAGCGGCAGCGCCGCCTCCATGATCTCGCGCGCGAGCGCCTCCACCGCCGGCACCTCGGCGGGCGGCGCCTCGAAGAGCAGCTCGTCGTGCACCTGCAGCAGCATGCGCGCCCTCAACCCGCGCGCGACGAGGGCGGCGCGAATGCGCACCATCGCCGTCTTGATCATGTCGCTGGCCGTGCCCTGCACGGGCGCGTTCATGGCCATGCGCTCGGCGGCGTTGCGCGCCACCGGGTTGCCGGAGCGCAGGTCGGGCAGGTAGCGGCGGCGGCCGAGCAGCGTCGACACGTAACCGCGGTCGCGCCCCTCGACCAGCGTCCGGTCGATGAACGCGCGCACCCGCGGGTGCATCGCGAAATAGTCGCTGATGTACTTCTGCGCCTCCTTCTGGTCGATCTTGGTGGCCTGCGACAGGCCGAAGGCCGAGACGCCGTACAGGATCGCGAAGTTCGCGCTCTTGGCGATGGTGCGCTGCAGCGAGGTCACCGCCTCCGGCGCCACCTTGAAGACCTCCGAGGCCGTGCGCCGGTGGATGTCCTCGCCGCGCCGGAACGACTCGATGATGGCCGGCTCCGCCGACATGTGGGCGAGGATGCGCAGCTCGATCTGCGAGTAGTCGGCGGCGACGAACTGCCAGCCCTCCGCCGGGATGAAGGCCGCGCGGATCCGCCGACCGAGCTCCGTGCGGATCGGGATGTTCATGAGGTTCGGATCCTGCGAGGACAGCCGTCCCGTCGAGGCCACCATCTGGTTGAAGGTGGTGTGGATGCGGCCGGTCTCGGGATTGACGAGCCCCGGCAGCGTGTCGGCGTACGTGCCCTTCAGCTTCGCGAGGCTGCGGTGCTCGAGGATCTTGGCGGGCAGCGCGTGACCCAGCGCCAGCTCGGAGAGCACGTCGGCATCGGTCGAGTACCCGGTCTTGGTCCGGCGCAACGCCGGCAGCTTGAGCTTCTCGAAGAGGATCTGCGCGAGCTGCTTCGGCGAGGCGATGGTGAATTCCTCGCCGGCCAGGTTGTAGATCTCGCGCGTGAGGTTGTCGAGGTTGCGCTCGAGCTCCTTGGCGAACGCCTCGAGCCGCCCGGGATCCACGCGGATACCGACGCGCTCCATCTCGGCGAGCACCGGCACCAGCGGCCGCTCGATCTCCTCGTAGATGTGCATGAGCCCGCGCTCGTCCAGGTCCTTGCGGGCGTGCTGCCAGAAGCGGTGGAGCCAGCGCGCGCGATCGCCGACGGCGCGTGGCAGGTCGGCGGGGGCGACGCTGGGGAGCGCCGGCGGACACTCGCCGAACACCTCCATGCAGACCTCGTCGAGCCGGTACGTCGCGCGCGCCGGGTTCAGCAGATAGGCGGCGACCGCCGTGTCGTCGACGGTGGGCGGCGGCGCGCCCGCCTCCATCCACGCCGCCAGCAGCGGCTTGGCGTCGTGCGCGACCAGCCGCCGGCCGTCGAGCACGGGCGCGCCCGGGGGAAACGCCGCCGGGAAGCTCGCGCGGCCGAGGGAGGCGGCGGCGGCGCCGGCGTCGGGATGGAAGAGGCCCAGCGCGTCGATGCGCGGCGCCGGCGGGCGCGGATCGCCCGCCCAGTCGAGGGTGAGGCCGGCACCGGCGGGCACGCGCGCCGTCCATTCGCCGAGGCGCGCCGGCTCCGGGAGCACCTCGACCGGACCGGCGTCGGCCGCCGGCGCGGGCGCCCGAGCGCCAGCGTCTCGCGCAGCTTGCCGGGGATGAGCGTGAGGTTGTCGTAGAGGCGCTCGACGGTGCCGTACTGGGCGATCAGCTTCACGGCCGTCTTCTCGCCCACCCCCTTGACGCCGGGGATGTTGTCAATCGAGTCGCCCATGAGGGCCATCACATCGGGGATCTGCTCGGGCCCCACGCCCCAGCGCTCGCGCACCTTGGCCTCGTCGTACACGATGCGCTCGCCCGTGCGCCCGAGCACGGACAGCACGCGCACGCGCGGGCCGACGAGCTGCAGCAGGTCCTTGTCGCCGGTGACGATGACGACGTCGAGGTCGGGCACGGCCAGCGCGTGCTCGACGAGCGTGGCCAGCGTGTCGTCGGCCTCGTAGCCCGACACCTCGAGGACCGGCGTGCGGAGCGCGTCGAACAGGCGGCGGACGTAGGGCAGCTGGCGTGCCAGGTCGTCCGGCATCGCCGTCCGTGTGGCCTTGTAGTCGGCGAACATCGTGTCGCGGAACGTCGGCCCCGGCGGATCCAGCGCGATGCCGAGGTAGTCGGGTTGCTCCTCGCGGATGAGCTTCCAGAGCATCGTGCTCAGGATCAGCACCGCGTGGCTCGGCACCCCCTTCGACGTCGAGAGGTAGCCGACCGCGTGGTAGGCGCGGAAGATGTGCGAGTGGCCGTCGACGACGTAGAGGCTGCGGGGCTTGCTCACGCGAAAACCTCGCTGTACGCCGCGCGCACGGCGTCGGTCGCCTCGCGGTAGGCGGCGAGGAGCGCGTCGCGCGAGGACAAGCCGAGCGCGGCCGCGACGCGGGCGGGCATCGGCCCCGCCAGCTCGAGGGTGTCCGTCGGGCGCGCTCCCAGCAGGCGCAGGGCCGTCGACACGCGGCGCAGGAAGCGATAGCGCGCCGCCAGCGCGTCGGCGGCCGGCAGCGCGGCGATGCGGCCGAGCGCGGCCAGGGCCGCCGTCGTCGACGCCGTGCGCACCTCGGGATGCGTGGCGCCGTGGACGAGCTGCAGAGCCTGGGCGAGGAACTCGACGTCCACCAGCCCGCCACGCCCGAGCTTCACGTGCCACCGCCCCCGCGTCTCCTTGCCCAGCTCGACCTCCATGCGCCGGCGTACGTCGCGGATCTCCTTGAGCGCCCCCGCCGGCAGCGGAGCGCGATAGACGAGTCGACGGAGCGTGGCGCGCACCCGCCGCGCCAGGGCCCGATCGCCCAGCAGCAGCCGCGCCCGCGTCAGGCTCTGCCGCTCCCAGAGATCCCCGTGCTCCTCATAGTACCGTTCGAGCGCGTCGACGCCCGCCGCGAAGCCGCTGCCCTTGCTGCCGGGACGCAGGCGCAGGTCGACGGCGAAGGCGATGCCGGCCGGCGTGATGTCGCCGAGCGCGCTCGCCAGCCGCTCGACGGCGCCGCTGTAGAAGGTGTGGGCGTCGACGCGCTCCGGGCCATCGGTCTGGCCGTCCGCCGTGTCGGCATCGGCGCGGCCGAAGGTCACGAAGAGGTCGAGGTCGGAGCCGGTCGTCAGCTCGCGGCCGCCGAGCTTGCCGAGGCCGACGATGACGGCGGGCACGAAGCGGCCGCGGGCGTCGCGCGGCACGCCGTGGCGCTCGACCTGCGCGCCGAGCGCCATGAGCCAGCCGGCGGCCAGCGTGGCCTCGGCCAGCGCGGTCATCTCGCGCGAGTAGCGATCGACGTCGGTCACGCCGAGCAGGTAGCGCCAGACCACGGTCAGTTCCTGCGCCTGCTTGATCCGCCGCAGGAGGTCGCGCTGCTCCGCCGCGCCGAGCCCGGCCGCGAACACCGGCGCCAGCGCCGCGCGAAAGTCGGCGCGCGTGCGCCGGCCCTCGAGCACGGCGGGGTCGGCGAGCGAGACCAGCAGCTCCGGCTGCGCGACCAGCAGCTGCGCCAGGAGGTCGCCGCCGGCACAGACCCGCACGAGCCCGGCGAGCAGCTCGGGCCGTGCCGCGAGCAGCTCGACGTAGCCGGCGCGCGGCCCGGCCGCGGCCAGAAACCGCTCGAACTGGTTGAGGGCCTCGTCCGGATCGGGGCTCTTCCAGCACGCGTCGAGCAGCACCGGCGGAAGCCGCGCGAGCGCCGCCCGCAGGGCGCCGGGGTACGGCACCAGCGGCCGGCCTTCGACGATCATCCGGAGATTCTGCAGGGCGCGCTCGGGATCGGCGAAGCCGGTGGCGGCGAGCGCCATGCGGCTCGGCAGCCGGGGGCGCGCGGGCGCCGGCGCCGGGCGCTCGCCGAAGAACTCCCGGAACGCGCGGTGCACGTCGCGCGTGACGGCGCGGTGCTCGGCCGTGAAGCGACGCGCGGCCACGCGCGGCGGGGCGTCGATGGCGAGGCGGCGCGCGAGACGGCCGAGCTCGCTCGGATCGTCGGGCAGCGTGTGGGTCTGGAACTCGTGCAGGATCTGCAGCCGGTGCTCGACCGTCCTCAGATGGACGAGCGCGTGCGACAGCCGGCGGCCGAGATCGGGCGAGAGGTACCCGCGCTCGGTCAGGCGGAAGAGCGCCTTCAGCGAGTTGCGCTCGCGCAGCCAGGGATCGTCGCCGCCGTAGAGGAGCTGCAGCGCCTGCACGAGGAACTCGACCTCGCGGATCCCGCCGCGGCCCAGCTTGACGTTGCGCGCCGAGGCCTCCGCGTAGCGGCCGCGCAGCGCGCGGTCGATCTCGCGCTTCATCCCGCGGATCGCGGGCAGCACGTGCTCGTCGACGCCGGCGCGGTACACCGTCCGGCCCACCCAGTCCATGAACCGCGCGCCGACGTCCTGATCGCCCGCCACGGCGCGCGCCTTGAGCAGCGCCTGCCGCTCCCACAGCCGTTCTCGAGCCGGCCCTCCGGCCCTCCCGCCGTCTCGCCCTCGGCGCCGTAGACGAACATGAGATCGACGTCCGACGAGTAGTTCAGCTCCTCCCCCCCGAGCTTGCCCATGCCGATGACGGCGAGCCCGGTCTCGCGGCCGGCGGCGTCGAGCGGCGCGCCGAACCGCGCGCGGGCGTCGCCCAGCGCGTCGGCCGTCGCCTGCGCCAGGCAGGCGTCGGCCAGCCGCGAGAGCTCCTCCGTGGTCACGGCCAGGTCGGCGTCGCCCAGCAGATCGCGCGCGCCGATCCGCAAGATCTGGCGGTACTTGAAGCGGCGCAGCGCGTTCATGCGCGCCTCGCGCGTCGTGAACGGCCGCACCGCCTGCGCGGCGTCGGCCGCAAATTCCTCGGCGAGCCACGCGCGCATGGTGCGCGGCTCGAGCAGCCAGGCGAGCGTGTTGGGTCGGCGGCGCAGGACGTCGGCGAGGAACTGGCTGGCGCCGCCCACCCGCGCCAGCAGCGCGGCGGCGCCGGGATGCTCGGCGAGCGTGCCGAAGAGGACGGCGCGGTCGACGACGGCGGCGTAGCGCTCGAGGTTGTTGAGCGCCATGTCCGGATCGGGCGCCGCCGCCAGCTCGGCGAGGAGCCGCGGGAACGCCGGCGCGAGCAGCTCGGCGTCGCGCGGCGTCGGCGTCAGGGCTTCGAGGTTGGCGACGGCGGCCGCCGGGTCGGCGAAGCCGGCCTGGCGCAGCGTCCGCGCGAGGTCGCCGGCGCCGCCGAGCACACCGTGCGCGATGACTAGACGGCCTGCTCGCCCGTCTCGCCGGTGCGGATGCGGATCGACTGGCCGATCGGCAGCACGAACACCTTGCCGTCGCCGATGGAGCCGGTCTTGGCGGCGCCGACGATGGTGGCGGTGACCTTGTCCACGAGGTGGTCGGGAACGACCACCTCGATCTTCACCTTGGGCAGGAAGTCCACCGTGTACTCCGAGCCGCGGTAGAGCTCGGTGTGGCCCTTCTGGCGGCCGAAGCCGCGCACCTCGGTGACGGTCATGCCGATCACCCCGATCTCGGTGAGCGCCTCTTTCACGTCGTCGAGCTTGAACGGCTTGATGATCGCCTCGATCTTTTTCATGGCGTCACACCTCGTCGAGGATGGGTAGCATCAGGGCCGACACGTGGCTGCTGATGCGCTTGAGGTTCGTGAGGACGTCGAGGTGGATCTCGGACGTCTCGATCGACTCCGCGAGGCCGGCACGCAGGCGCCCGAGGTGCGACTCGCGCAGCCCGCGCTCGAGAACCGGCGCGCCTGGTAGAGCTTCTTGCGCGCCAGCTCCATGAGGTTCTTGTCGACGATGTCGCCGATGTTCTCGAGGTTGCCGATGAACGAGATGAGGCCGATCTCCTTGCGGGAGAGCTCGGGTCCCATGGCGGCCCGGCCGAGCCGGGCGAGAAACAGCTTGATCTCACGCTCCAGGAAGTCGACCTGATCGTCGCGCTTCTCGACTTCCTCCAGGAGCGCCTGGTTGTCGGTGCGGAAGACCTCCACGGTGTCGCGCAGCATACTCTGCACGACGTCGGCCATGCGCAGCGCTTCGCGGGTGGCCTGGCCCAGGGCGAGCGAGGGCTGGTCGAGCGCGCGCTCGTCGAGATAGCGGTTGCGAAACGGCGTGTCGCCCGTCTGGTCGTCCGGCACGATCGCCTCGATCGCCCGCGCGGCCAGCGGAGTGAAGGGCAGGAAGACCAGGCTGATGCCGAGGTTGAAGAAGGTGTGGGCGTTGGCGATCTGCCGCGCGGGATCGGCGGCGCTGGCCGCCACCACGGCCGTGAAGGGCCCGATGAGCGCCAGCATGAGCGCCGCGCCGAGCAGCTTGAAGGCGATGTGGGCCACGGCCACGCGTTTGGCCTCCCCCGTCGCGCCCACGGACGCCGTGAGCGCCGTCGCGCAGGTGCCGATGTTGGCGCCCAGCACGATGGCCACCGCCCCGTTGAGACCGATCAGCCCCTGGCTCGCCAGCGCCAGCGCCACGCCGAGCGTGGCCGCCGAGGACGCGACCAGCGCGCTGAAGGCCGCGGACACGAGGATGGCCATCAGCGTGTTGCCGGCGACCGCCTCGATGAGCTCCATCGCCAGCCGGTTCTCGCGCAGCGGCGCCATGCCCTCGAGGATCACCTTGAGACCGAGAAACACGAGACCGAGGCCGAGGATCGCCTGGCCCACGTCCTTCAGCGCCCGCCGCCCGCCCAGGAACGTGATGGCGAAGCCGAGGCCGACGAGCAGAAGCGCGTAGTCGGTCACCTTGAACGCGATCAGCTGGACGGTGAACGTGGTGCCGATGTCGGCGCCGAGGATGATGCCGAGCGTCTGACGGAAGGTCATGAGCCCGGCCGAGACGAAGCCGATGAGCATCAGCGTCGTCGCCGCCGACGACTGGATGATCGCCGTCACCGCGGCGCCCGAGGCGACTGCGATCAACCGATGGCGGGCCATGCCCGTGAGCAGCCAGCGCAGCCGGCCGCCCGCCGCGCGCTGCAGGCCGTCGCCGCTCAGGCGGATGCCGTAGAGCAGCAGCGCGAGGCCGCCGAAGAGCGCGAGGACGACGGCGGTCACGGCGCGGGCTCGCCGGCGGCGAGAGAGGCGCGCGCGTGGGTGGCGGTGGCGAGCGCGCCCGGCAGGTGCGCGGTGTCGTTGAGGGACACGAGGCGCGGCGGGCGCACGACGGTCAGCGAGGCGTTGTCGACGCGTAGCCGCCACAGCGAGTTGAACGAGCAGCCGAGCAGCGCGCACGCATACACGCTGATCACGCCGCCGTGCGCCACCACCAGGACGTCCTCGCCGTTCGGGTGCAATGCGCTGATGTGATGCATTGCAGCGCGTACGCGCGAGCTCACCACGTCGAGCGGCTCGCCGCCGGGCGGCGGACAGTCGGCCGGCGCCAGCAGCCAGGCGCGATACGGATCGCCCTCGCGGCCGCGTACCTCGTCCACGGTGCAGCCCTCCCAGTCGCCCAGCGACAGCTCGCGCAGCTCGTCGAGGGTGACGAGCGGCGTGCCGGTGTCGGCGAGCGCCACCTCCGCCGTCTCCCGCGCGCGGCGGAACGGGCTCACGTACGCGGCGGCCACCCGATAGCCGCGAAGGGCGCGCCCCAGCGCCTCGGCCTGCGCGCGGCCGCGCGCGGAGAGCGCGACATCGGTGCGCCCCTGGAAGCGGCGCTCCGCGTTCCACACCGACTCGCCGTGACGCGCCAGGAGGAGTCTCACCCGGCCGTCTTCGCCGCCGCCGCGCGCGCCGCCCGCAGCCGAGCCAGCGTCTCCTCGCGTCCCAGGAGCGCGAGCACGTCGAACAACGGCGGCGAGGCCGTGCCCCCGGTCACCGCCAGTCGCGTGAGCTGCGCGAGATCGACGAGCTTGAGCCCCATCGCCTCGGCCATCTCGCGGTAGAGCGCTTCGAGGGCGCCCGACGCGAACGGCGCGACCGCGCCCAACCGCTCGCTCAGCGCGCCGAGCCGCTCGACACCGGCCGGCGTGAAGAGCTTGGCCGCGGCCTTGGGGTCGTACGCGCGCGGCCGCTCGAAGTAGAAGCGCCCGACCTCGACGAGCTCGCGCAGGGTCTTGCCGCGCTCGCGCAGCGTGTCGAGCATGCCGACGAAGCGCGCGGCGTCGGCCGGCGGCGTCAGCCCGGCCTCGGCCAGGAACGGGCTGACCAGCGCCGCCAGCCGCCCCCCGTCGAGCGTCTTGATGTACGCGTGGTTCAGCCACTCGAGCTTGGTCTGGTCGAAGATCGCGCCCGACGACGACACGTCCTTGATGTCGAAGCGCTCGATGAGCTCCGCGCGCGAGAAGATCTCCTGATCCCCGCTCGACCAGCCGAGCCGCGCCAGATAGTTCACCATCGCCTCGGGCAGGATCCCCTTCTCGCGGTACGCCTGCACCGACGTCGCGCCGTGGCGCTTGGACAGCCGCGTGCGGTCGGGACCGAGGATCATCGAGACGTGCGCCAGGGCGGGGACCGGATACCCGAGCGCCTCGTAGCAGAGGACCTGCTTGGGCGTGTTCGACAGGTGGTCGTTGCCGCGGATGACGTGACTGATGCGCATGGTCGCGTCGTCCACGACCACGCAGAAGTTGTAGGTCGGGGTGCCGTCGCTGCGCACGAGGATCCAGTCGTCGAGCTGGCGGTGGTCGAACGTCACCGGGCCATGGATGAGGTCGTCCACGACCGTGGTGCCCTCCTCGAGGATGCGCAGCCGCAGCGCACCCGACGTGAGCCCGAGGTTGCGGCAGCGCCCGGAGTACCGGAACGTCTCGTTCCTCGCCTGCGCCTCCGCGCGCTCGGCCTCGAGCTGCTCGCGCGAGCACGCGCAGTAATAGGCGCGCCCGGCGGCCACGAGACGCCGCGCGTGCTCCGTATAGAGGTCGAAGCGCTCCCGCTGCCGGTAGCCCGGCGTTGGCGGCCCCTCGTCCCAGTCCAGCTCCAGCCAGCGCAGGGCGTCGAGGATCGCGTCGAGGTTGTCGTCGGTGGAGCGCGCCTGGTCCGTGTCCTCGATGCGGAGGATGAACCTCCCACCGTGGTGGCGCGCGTAGAGCCAGTTGAAGAGCGCGGTGCGCGCGCCGCCGACGTGGAGATGACCGGTCGGGCTGGGCGCGAAGCGCACGCGAACCTCGCCGGTCATGGCCTAGTACCGCTCGAAGAGCCGGCCCCACCCCGTGCCCGCGAACGCGTGGATCCGCGCGCGGCCGACGGTCGGGTACCAGAGCAGGTCGTGGTAGATGTTCGACGCCAACGGCGCCCACACCATCAGCGGCGAGTGCAGGAGCAGGCGCTTGAGCGGCCGGAGCGGCCCACGCCGGATGAGCTGGTCGCCCCAGATCACGAGGCTGCGCGACGTCTTGAACCCCATGTTGGTGGCGGCGGCGGCGACGTCGCCGACGATCTCGATGTCGCGCGGGTCGGCCACGCCGAGGCCGCGCTCGTGGCACATCGCCAGATAGCGGATCGAGAGCGGGTCAAAGCCCATGATCTTGGCCGCGATGGCATCGATGGCGACCTGGTCCGCGGAGGCGAGGATCAGGTTGCCCTCGCGCGGGATCATCGTGCGTGGCCCGGCGCCGTCGCCCATCACCGTGCCGTCCATCACGGCAAATACTCCGGGGTGCAATTCGCGCTGCATATACATCAGGTCGACCATGACCTCGTGGATGAACTCATGAGCGTAGTGCCGGACCTCTTTCAAGAGGCCGCCGAACGAATTCTTGATGGCGCCCGTGGTCGTGGTGTGCCCGTGCGTCTTGATCGTGCATTCGTGGAGCACGGGCTTCCCGATGAACATCTTCGGGATCTGGATCCCCTCGGGGAAAATGTGGTTGAGCTTGAGGAGCGGACTCTTGAACCGATAGATGGTCCACTCGACGTCGGGCAGCGGCGTGAAGGTCATCCCGTGCCGCTTCAACACGGGGTCCCACTTGTTGTTGCGGCAGCCCTGCACCGGGTTCGTGACCACCGTCTTGTTCTCGACGTGGAAGATCCGGCGGCGCTCGTAGCCGTCCTCCGCGAGCGTGGTCGCGACGCCGTCCACCTGCCAGGGCTGGCTGGAGCACGCGGGGAAGTACTTCGTCCACGAGAGGTTGAGCTTGACGATGAGGTCCTGCTCGCGCGGCAGCACCTGGTCGTACTTCACCAGGCGCATCAGGCGGCCGTAGTCGGCGACGACGGTCTCGGGACGGGTGCGGAGAACGGCCACCTGACTCTTCACGACCAAATCATTCTACTCCACGCGCGTGCCGTAGATGATCAGCAGGACGGCGGCGATCCAGCACGCGTGGAACTTCGCCACCGTCTCCGGCGACATCGTGTAGAGCGCGTAGGCGGTCACCGTGGACGCGGTGACCACCGCGATCATCTGGTCGAGCAGCCCCGCGCTGTACTCGGCGAGGATCGGCCGGTGCCGCGCGGCGTCCGCCTCCAGCGTCAGATACTCGTTGCGCCGCTTGCCCAGGGCGAGGAACAGCGCGCTGAGAATCGTGCAGATGAGCAGCCAGCCGGAGATGGCCACGTCGATGGCGAGCGTCCCCGCGAGCGCGCGCAGCACGAAGCCGAGGGCGACCGTGAGCACGTCGACGATGACCACGTGCTTGAGCCACGCGGAGTACGCGGTGAGCAGCACGACGTAGGCGACGGCCACCAGCAGGAAGCCCGCGGAGAGGCGGGCGGCCGCCACCAGCCCGGCGGCGACGAGGGCGGCGGCGACGCCGAGCGCCACCCGGACGGGCAGGCGGCCGGCGGCGATCGGGCGCTCGCGCTTCTTGGGGTGCAGGCGGTCCTTCTCGCGGTCGGCGACGTCGTTGACGAGGTAGATCGCGCCCGAGAGCGCACAGAAGATCGCGAAGGCGCCGAGGGCGGGCCAGACGGCGGGCGTGAACAGGCGCTGGCCGAACACGAGGCCGGCGAACACGAAGAGGTTCTTCACCCACTGCCGCGGCCGCAGCGAGACGAGGACGGCGCCCAGCATCGGCGCCTAGAGGCGGATCACGCGGCCCGCGTCGGGCACGCCCGCGGTGGCGTTGCGGGTGTCGACGAGCACCGGCGCCGCGCTCACGATGGCGCTCCAGTCGTAGCCCGCGTGCGCCGTCAGCACGAGCACGAGATCGTACTCCCCCGCGCGCACGTCGGGGCGCGACTCGAGGGTCACGCCGTTCACGATGATGGCCGGCACGTGGGGGTCGTGGTAGGCCACCCGCGCGCCCTTGACGAGCAGCGTGCCGATGATCTCCAGCGCCGGCGAGTCGCGCGTGTCGGAGACGTTCGGCTTGTAGGCGACGCCCAGGACCAGCACGCGTGCATCCCGGACGGCGCGGCCGCGGTCGTTGAGCGCGTCGGTCACCATCTGCACGACGTAGCCGGGCATGTGGCGGTTGATCTCGTCGGCGAACGTGATGAAGCGTGGCTCGTAGCCCTCGAGCCGGACTTTCCAGGAGAGGTAGTAGGGGTCGGACGGCAGGCAATTGTGAATGAAATGACCGCACCCAGCGGCGAAGGTGTGGGTGGTCTGCGTCTCTACGGAGTAGACGAGGTTCGGCCCCCTGAGGGGACTCACCGAGGCGACCGGCGCCGCCACGAAGTTGCCCACGCGGCGGAACCAGGTAGCTCCCAGACGCCTGCGCCGTGCTCCACGCAACTGAACGAGACGCTCGGCCTTCGTTCCGCCGATGATCGCTTCGAGCCGTTCTAGGGACGACGAGTCCCAGATTCGAACATGAAGTCCAGGATCGGGACGCTTCCGGCCCACTGCGGGAGTAAACCCAAGGCTCTGCGAAGAAGGCCCCCGAGAAGCGCTGCTCGATGGCGCTCAGAAGCACCCAGGAGAAGTGAGGGTATCCGCATTTCGTAGGAGTTCGTGCCACAGCCCAGGCCGTCCCGAATGAGCACGCCGAACAGCGATGACGAGACCTTCACGTGTGTGGTCCGCCACTGACGATCCCGATAGACCGATGCCCGCAAGCCCAACGACTTCAGGATCGCGAGAACGTCCTCGACGTAATCGGTTTCGTCACAGTGAAAGGTGAACCGCACACGAAGGCTTCGATCCTCGGTGAGGCAGCCCTCGCTGAGGTAATAGCCCACGAGCCTCGCGAGATCTGGTGTCAACTGAACCATTGCCGGCAGCGAGGACCACGAAGGTCCACGCCCGGTCATCAGAAGAAGCTTTTCGCGAAGATTAGGAACCCGCCCAGCGGACTCCAGCTGAACATATAAGTCGAGGGGAACTGCCTCATCACGCCACAGATCCCGCGCCGTCCAACCGCGAACGGCGAGTAGCTCCTGTCGATAATCATACCAACTTCCGCCGACGATCCTGACCCGCGTCTTCGCACGCTGCTCCCGCGAGAGGAGTGAGATGACATCGAGGAACGGATTCTCGGCCTCGGAATTAGCATCCGTGTAACCCGAAAGAATCGGGATGAGATCGTCACGCACGATGTCACGCGCTTCGCGAATCACGAGACGCCCTGACGACATCACGAGCATCGGATGGCCGTCTGTCACTGTGATCGTGTACCCGCCGCGGGTCACTATCCGGAGAAGGCGTCCGTGATATGTGCGCCTCGCGAGCGCGACGACGTTTTCCCACTCGATCCCGCCGTCAGGCCTGATTCCGAGAACCTGCATGCCTGGATGCAGGATCGTTCCCAGGGTCCTGCTGCGCCGGACCTCGCTTCCCGCTCGCATCGCGGCTTCCCAAGCCTCGCGTAGCGATTCTGGCCCCACCCGGCGTCCGCGACGACAATAGAGCCACTCTTCGGGTCCCAAACAATGACCACCCAGGCCCGGGCCCGGCCAGAAGGGCATGAAGCCGAAGGGCTTGGTGGCCGCGGCCGCCACCACCTCCCACACGGAGATCCCGAGCTTCCGGCACATGATCGCGAACTCGTTGACGAGCGCGATGTTCACCGAGCGGAACGTGTTCTCGAACAGCTTGACCATCTCCGCCGTCTCGGGGCCCGACACCGGGACGACGCGCGGCGTGATCCGCGCGTAGAGCGCGGCGACGAGCTCGCGGCAGGCCGGCGTGAGGCCGCCCACCACTTTCGGAATGTTGCGCAGCGTCCACTGCCGGTTGCCGGGATCGATCCGCTCCGGCGAGAACGCCAGGAAGAAGTCCTGGCCGGCGGTCAGCCCGCGCGCCGCGAAGCGCGGCAGCAAGATCTCCTGCGTGGTGCCGGGATAGGTCGTCGACTCCAGCACGACGAGCTGGCCGGCGCGGATGATCGTGGCCACCGCGTCGGCGGCCGCCACGATGAACGAGATGTCCGGCTCCTTCGACTTGCCGAGCGGCGTCGGCACGCAGATGACGATGGCGTCGGCCTCCTTGAGCCCGCCCACCTCCCCCGTCGCCGCCAGCCGGCCCGCTCGCACCAGCGCCTGCAGGGCGGCCCCGGGGACGTCCTCGATGAAGGACGCGCCCGCGTTGACCCCGGCCACGCGGCGCGCGTCGGCGTCCACGCCGATGACCGTCGCGCCCGACTCGGCGAAGGCCACGGCCAGGGGGAGGCCGACGTAGCCGAGGCCGATGACGCCGACGGTCGGCTGCCCGGCCAGCCGCTCGCGCAGTCGCGCCGCCGCCGTCATCCGAGGTCCTCGCAGGCGCGGCGGACGGCGTCGATCACGCCGTCCACCTCGGCGTCGGTCATCTCCGGGAAGCACGGCAGCGAGAGCACCTCGCGCGCCGCGCGATACGCCTCGGGCCAGCGCCGCTCGCCGTCGGCGGCGAACAGCGGCTGGTCCGGCACCGCCCGCGGGTAGTGCACGGCGGTGCCGACGCCGGCGTCGGCCAGACGCTTGGCGAGCGCGTCGCGCTGGGGATGGCGCACCGTGAACAGGTGGTAGACGTGACGCGCGCCGGGGCGCTCGACGGGCAGGCGCAGCGCCCCGTGTCGCCGTGATGGCGCAGGCGGCGCACGCGCTCGGCGACGTCGTCACGCGTGGTCACGACCATGCCCCCGTCGCCGCAGGCGCCCAGGTTCTTCGTCGGGTAGAACGACAGGCAGGCCACGTCGCCCCAGCCGCCGACGGTCCGGTCGCCCCACGTCGCGCCCACGGCCTGGGCGTTGTCCTCGAGCACGGCGAGGCCCCGGGCTTGCGCGAAGGCCCCGATGCGGTCGACGGCCGCGGGATGGCCGTAGAGGTGCACGGGCATCACGACCTTCGTCCGCGGCGTGAGCGCGCGCGCCATCGCCTCCGGGTCGATCGTGAGCGTGTCGGGCTCCACGTCCACGAAGACGGGCGTGGCGCCGGCCATCAGAATCGTGGTGGCCGAGGCGACGAACGAGAACGCCGGCGTGAGGACCTCGTCGCCACGGCCGACGCCGAGCCCGGTGAGCGCCAGTCGCAGCGCGTCGGTGCCCGAGCCGACGCCGACGGCGTGCCGCGCGCCGCACAGCTGGGCCAGCTCCGCCTCCAGCGCCCGGCCCTCGCCGCCGAGCACGAACTGGCTTGCATCGAGCACGCGCTCGGCGGCGGCCATCAGCTCGCTCTTGAGCGCGGCGTGCTGCCGGGTGAGGTCGAGGAACGGGATCATCGCTGGCCGCCCGACTCGATGGCGCCCAGGCCCACGCTCGTGGTGATCGGCCCGCTCACGCCGAGGAGGTTGAGGGTGAACCGGAGCTCGTCGGCGCGCCCGCTCCGGTGGATTCCCTCGACGGCGAGGGCCCAGCACTGCCAGTGCAGCTCGATCGTGAGACGACTCTCCGCGAACGTCGTCGTATGCAGGTCCCAGTTGACGGTGCCGCGCGTCGTCAGCCACGGCCACGGGGTCACGGCGAATTGCCCCTGCAGGAAGGTGTTGTGGGAGGGGTCGGAGTAACTCACGCCGACGTTGAGCAGGCCGCGGGGAATCGGTGTCGAGAGACCGGCGCTGACCGACGGGAAGTTGTGGGCGGTGGGGTTGTACGACAGGTCGGAGCGAAAGTGAATGGCCGGCGTCGGTGCCACGATGAGCGTGCCCAACGCGTCCGCCAGCTGGTGCGTGCGCAGGTCGTAGGCATGCGCGAGCGTGAGCCGGAACAGCTCCCAGCGCACGGGCTCGGCGTTGGCGAGCGCGATCGTGCGCCCGTAGATCCGGTTGGTCAGCGAATACTCGATCCGACTCGTGTCATCGATGGTGTCGAGCGCCGGCTCCCACTGCGGCAACTGGCTCTGCCCCTTGCCCGTGATCCACGTGTAGTTCAGGCGCGGCTCGATCGTGTGCCGCACGGCGTCGATGTTCCAGAAGCCGCCGGTGTTGAACGGGCGTGCGACCTTGGTCTCGACGTCGGCACCCGCCTCGAACAGCCGGCGCAGGCGCGGCTCGTCGCTCGTCACCTCGATGGGGCCGGCCACCCCCTGCGCCGTGCGAAAGCCGGTGACGGTGCGGTCGTAGCCGGTGAGCCGCCCCCCGATGAAGGGCGTGAGCGTGAGCACGTGTGCCGACGAGGCGGATGTCGGGCAGGCGGTTCAGCTCGACGGGCCGCCTGGTCGTGAGGTCCTGGTAGACGAACAGGTCGCCGACGAGGTTCCACGTGTCCCAGCTGTGCGTCAGGAAGACGTTCGATTCCACGCGCTGCGAGCTGCGCTGGTAGAGCGCGTCGCCGTAGTCGGCCAGCATTTTATCGTCGGAGACGCCGGTGGCATCCACCTTGAGCCAGGTGCGGGGCCCGAGCTTCCAGTCCTGGCGCGTGGTCCCCACGAAGCGCGAGGCGTCGTGCTTCGCCGACTCCTGGATGAAGAAGCCGCCGGCCCGCCCGCGCTGGGCCTCCGGCAGGACATAGCGGTACTCGAGGTTGAACCCCTCGCCCACCCGGGTGTAGACGAGCGGCGAGAACAGCAGATCCTGGCTGTCGTCGATGGCCCAGAAGAACGGCAGCTCGGTGTAGTAGCCCAGGCGCGAGGACTCGCCGAACTTGGGGAACAGAAAGCCCGTCTGGCGCTCGCGCCGGATGGCGGCGGCGAAGAACGGCACGAACGGGATGAGCGGGATGTTCCGCACCCAGAACGACGCGTTGGTGCCGTACAGGAACTCGTTGAGGTCCGCGGTGGCGGATCCGAAGTGGAAGGCCCAGTCGGGCGGGTCGCCGTCGCACGTCGTGAAGATGCCCTTTTTCACGCGATAGACGCTCTCGCCGAGGCGCTCCATCTTCTCGCCCGTGATGCGGTAGTACGGCGCGCCCTGGGCCGTGGCCTGATACACGACACCGGTCCCCGTCTTGATGTTGTACTCAATGCGCTGGCCCGTGAGCTGGTCCTCGCCGTCGTAGAAGATGACGCGCCCCTGGGCGACGGCATCGCCGGTGGCGCGGTTCAGCTCGACGCGATCGGCCATCAGGCGCGTGCCACCCTTCGTCAGCTCGACGTTGCCCGTGGCGATGAACAGGTCCGGCGCCGCCTGCTCGAGCTGGTCGGCGATGATCGTCACGTCACCGGCCGCGGTCGGCACCGTGACGGGCACCTGGGGCTGCTGCGCCTCGGCGGTCGCCGCGACGGCCACGGCCAGCAGGAATCCCGTGGCGACACGCCGGAGCCGACCGCGGAATCGCGTCCTCAAGTGTCCCAGAAGTCACCGTCAGAAAAGGGAGTCTATGCTATCAGCCGCCTTTTCGATGGGACAAGGTTTATCGCCCCT